>Ga0307373_10000014_pt1 | contig 236789 bp, 194 predicted proteins | sample OX2MG_FD_202534 | JGI IMG/M metagenome (GOLD analysis project Ga0307373, IMG submission 202534) | Soil microbial communities from Risofladan, Vaasa, Finland - OX-2 | ecosystem: Environmental > Terrestrial > Soil > Coastal area > Acid sulfate soil | place: Finland: Risofladan, Vaasa...
ACGTCCAAAGCGTCGACCGGATTATCGATGCCATCTTCAACGGCATGAACGAGAAGTCCGAATGGAAAAAACGCACCCTCCACCTTTTTACACAAGCAGCTTGACGTCACCCCCCGAAACCGGCTGGCTAAAAAACTCTTCCCGTGGTAGCATAAACAGTTTGACCTTAAGGTGGAACTTGGAGGGGACGCAACCATGGAAGTTTACTTTTCTCGCATAGCAAAAACAACGCTCAAAGCGGTTTTCGCGGGAGCATTGTCTGGCCTGGTCTGTTTTGGCCAGAGTACACCCCGGCCAAGTACGCCCAAAGGCAGCGCCGCCCAAAAGCCGACGGCAACTGCATCCGCTTCTTCGCCGCAAAAGGTCGTCCTGACGGTTGGGAACGTTAAGGTGACCAGGGCCGAGATGGATTTCCTCATTCAGAATCTCAACCCGCAACTGCGGGAAGCTGTGGCCGCCCATGGACGCGGCGCCTTGGGGCAGGAATATTCGCTGATGATTTTGCTTTCCCAGAAGGCGGTAAGCGACCATCTGGACGCCTCGCCTGATCTCCGGCGGGAGATCGCGCTGCAAACACACCAGACGCTCGCCCAGGCTGAGTATCGGGACCTGGCGAGCCATATCAGCGTCAATCCCGAAGAAATCAGCACCTTCTACACGGCCCACAAGGAAGATTTTGAGGAGGCCAGCATTCGTGAGTTTGTCGTCAGAAAGAAGGCTGCGGACGCCAAAGCCGACGACCCGGGACTTTCCCCTGAAGCCGCCAAGGCTCGTCTCGATTCCATTCGCAAGGCCATTGTCGCCGGAACAGCCATCACTCAGGTCGCAAAGCAGTTCGACGTGCCCAACGCCGTCATGGTTGAGCCTGAACCCCGCACGATACACCGGGGACAGTTGCTGCCCGCCCTGGACAAACAGGCGTTTGAGCTTAGCGCCAACCAGTTCTCGGAACCCGTGGACACCCCGAACGCGCTCGTCGCGATCCAAGTTGTCTCTCATCAGCAGCCCGAGTTGAAAGATGTATCAGCGGAAATTGAGAAGACTCTGCGTCAGCAAAAGGTCCAAGCTGCTTTAGATGATCTGAAGGCCAAGGCAAACATTTGGATGGACCCTGCTTACTTCAAGTCCCCGGCCGCCTCCGAGGCTTCCACCCCGGTGCACCCGTAACCCAAGCGTTGTTCCTGTCATTTCAAGGGTGATCCTTTTTCCCGGGCCTTACCGCCACGTAAGGCCCTCTGTAATCATTTATTTTTATGGCTGGCAAAAGTATTCAACAGTTTTGTTGAAAAGCTTGTGGAAAAACCACCTCTTCTGCCGCCCAAGCTTTAGAGTGGAAAAGGCTTTGCACTCTTTGCACAACTGTTAAGCACTTTTGCCCGGAAGCCTTCCGCTCCCAGACGCCCGGCCTACGTCCGAAGTCAAAGTATCGGAATCAAGGTTAGAAGTTTCTGAGTTTATCGCTTCACAACCCTGATTTGTCGAGAAGCAATCATCCTGACGGTTACAGGGAATGCCTGCGAGGCCGTGCGGCGGGTGTTTTAAGGAAGTTCGTGAGCGGAGAGGATTATCAAATTCTTGGCTTCTTGGCATCCGCACAGCGACAGTTGCCGGGCGTTTTCCAACCGAATGCTAAAGCTGAGGCCGCGGTTTCCTGAGTTGCACCTCAATCAGTTGATCATTCTTCTTGATCTCAAAGATCTTTCCGAAGCTTTCATGGTCGGGCGCCGTGATCATCAGGGTAATCTCGCCCATGGGCACGAAGGGGAAACTACCCCGGCCATTCTTATCCGTCTTGGCGGTATAGGAAATGATTCCCGGGCTCCGAAGGAAGCCCCCTGGCTTGCGAAACCTTAAGGTAAGGTGGGCCTGGTAGATGGGATCGCCCGTTTTGGCATCCTTGACCAGCACCTGGACCGTCGTTTGCTGAGCAGCCATCAGGCGGGCCGGCATCGCCGCGCCCACGCTCAAGGCAAGGAACACTCCCAGCCCCAGCAGCCTATGCGCTTTCAATTGTTTCTGCCCCCTCACGGTACCTCCTCCGCATCCGTCGATGCTATATTAAGTTTTATCACAAAAGAGCAGTTGGTTGCCGTGTTCTTGTGCCCAAGCCTGAGCCCACCCGCGATATCGACGGGGGCCGAGGCTTCGGAAATTTGAAACAGAATCGAAAATCTTCCGCCAAGCAAAGGGCTGTGCGCCCGGAAAGGCAATATGGGATTCTCCACAGATGCAATTCACGCCGGCCAGGAGCCTGATCCTGCCACGGGAGCCATTATTGTTCCCATCTACCAGACCTCAACCTTCGTGCAGGAAGATCTGGGGAAAAATAAAGGCTACGAATACGCGCGCACGTCAAACCCCACGCGCGCCGCGCTCGAGCGCAATCTGGCAGTGCTCGAAGCAGGACGCTTTGGATTCGCCTTTGCTTCGGGAATGGCGGCGATCAATGCCGTGCTCAGCCTGCTGAAGGCGGGCGACCACGTTATGGCCGGCCGGAACGTCTACGGAGGCACCTTCCGCCTGTTTGAGCGGGTTCTCACCAACTTTGGGCTGACTTTCACCTATGTTGACACCACCCGGCTGGAAGCGGTGGAGGAAGCGATGGGAGATTCCACCCGCCTGTTGTTCCTTGAAACGCCCACCAATCCCATCATGGAGATCACGGACCTCGCCGCGACCTCCGCCCTCGCCCACCAGCGGGACGTCCTGGTGGCGGTCGATAACACCTTCATGAGCCCCTGCCTGCAGCGGCCGCTGGAGATGGGAGCGGACTTTGTGGTCCACAGCACCACCAAATACCTGAACGGCCACAGCGACGGCGTCGGGGGCGCCGTACTGCTGAACGACGCGCTGCTGGCGGAGCGATTGAAGTTCATTCAAAACGCCGCCGGAGCGGTGCTGGGCCCAATGGACAGTTGGCTGGTGCTGCGCGGAGTAAAAACGCTGGCGGTCCGCATGCGCCAGCACAATGAAAACGGCATGGCCGTCGCCGAATACCTCCACAAACATCCCAAGGTGAAAAAAGTCAACTATCCGGGCCTTCCTTCCCACCCTCAACATGCCTTGGCCCAAAAACAGATGAAAGGCTCTGGCGGCATGCTCTCTTTTGAGACGGGATCGATCGAAAACGCCCGGACAATCCTGAAGTCGGTGCGGCTTTGCTCTCTCGCGGAGAGCCTGGGAGGTGTCGAAACGCTCATCTCGCATCCCGCCTCGATGACCCACGCGAGCGTTCCGCCCGAGGACCGCAAGCGCCTGGGAATTACGGACGGCCTGGTGCGAATTTCCGTGGGAATCGAAGATATCGAGGATTTGATTGCGGACCTGGATCAAGCCCTGGCGAAAGTTTAAGCGGGCGCGCTGAAAAAGCGCAGGGAATACAAAATAGGACTGATCCACTCACCCCAAACCTGCGCAGCTGCCGCAGACGATGCCGGGGAACATTCGATTAGTCTTTGCCGAAGGCGCTTGAAGAGAGGCGCATCCGTCCGCTAAGGCGCAAAAGCCACAGCAGATGCGCATCCCTCCAATCTTATTGCGCGGTCCAAAGGCCGCGAAGCGAATCCGTCTCCGTTGCCGTAATCGTGCCGCCCGAGGAACTGCTATCGATGGTTACCTGGACAAGCACAGGATTTGCCAGCCCGGCCAAGTCCACCTGCTTGCCAAAGGCCAGGATCTGGAATTGATTTGAGCCGAGCGCGGTGATCTGTACCTTCAGGGTGGTGCCAGCGATCACACCCTGGAACACATAAATTCCCGCGTTGGTCCCGTCCTGATGCATGGTGAACGAGCCTGCCGGGATGGTGACCGAGTAATCGCCGATGGCCAGGGTGACCGGCTGCGTCAGCGGATCAGCAGCCCCGCCGCTGCCCAGGTCGAAGGTGCCGCTCAAGTCAAAGCTTGGGGGCGGCCCGGCGGAGACTTCAAGCGTTGCTGAAAGCGACGTGGGAACGGAGCACGCTTTCGGCGGATAAGCGGCCACGGAAAGCATGCCGTAGGTCTGTGGCGCAAGCGCGTTGTAAGAATCCCGGACGAACGGCACCACGCCTCCCAGGCCAAAAACCGTGAGTGCCGGCTGGGCGCTGCCGGCGTAGAGGAATGTGCCGTCGGCGTTCACGGCAAGCCCGCCAGGGTATGCATATTGATCGCCGGTGCCGACCGCAGTCCCTCCGGTAAGGGCGCCGCTTGTGGAATCAACGTTAAAGGCTGTAACAGAATGGCTTCCCTGGTTGCTCGCGTAGAGGACGCTGTCATCAGGACTCAGCCGTACTACCTGATTGCTGGAGATCGTCCCCACCGGGGGCGAAGAAGAAAGATAGGTAAGCGCTCCCGTTGATGGGTCGATACTGAAAACCTGAACATTCGGGCCGGCAGCCCCCGCGTAAAGATGGGTTCCGGCGCAGTCGACGTCCACTCCTGTGAAAGGCGCGGTCCCAAAAGTTGCCCCGACCTTGGCCAAGGCTCCGTTCGACCCGATCTTGAAGGTTTGAATCTCGTCATAGTCCTTAATCGCCGCCACAAGCAACCCTCCAGTGGGGCTCACCTTCATGCTGGTCATAGGCCCATCGGCCTGCATCAGCGTGGGATTCGCCGTCAGCGCCCCGGTGCTCGGATCGATTTGAAAGATCGTGATTTGCCCGCTAAATCCCGTGCTGCCTGCGTAAAGATACTTTCCGTCCGGAGTGGCAGCGAGAGAGATTCCGGATTCATACCCGTCGTTGTACGTTCCCGTCGGGTACGGCGTGGGGGATACGAGCGTCAACGCTCCCGTCGTTGGGTCCAGCGCGAATCCGCTGACGTCATTGCTACCCGCGTTTGACGCGTAAAGGAAGGTATTGTTAAGGGAAGTCTTGACGATAATGATTCGGTCGGCGGAGTAAAGGCTGCCTGCGGTCCCTTTTCCGCCCGTGGAGTAGGTTGCCAGGATGCTCATCGTCCCGTTCGTATCCACCGAATAGGCGGAGACGGTATTCGCGGCCGTAAGATCGTTATTCGTGTATACAACATTCAGCGCCATCAGACTGGCCGGCACAAAAGCCAGCATTAGAATACCGCCCAGAAATGCCTTCATACTCCTTTTCATCAATTGATTCCCCCCTCAGGATTTTCTTCTTTCGCCGCGTTCTCCCTGGCGGCAACCCAATCTCGCAAAGATACAGACCGCGATCTTCAATAACCTGGGCGTCCTCTCGCGCGGCGAAATCGGCTGTTATCTCAGGTTGTCCGAAACACGATCACCCTTTGGGCTCTACGCTCTCGGCTGGAATTGGCTTTCGAAGGCCACGCCGAAGCAGCGTCTAGGGAGTCACCGTGAAATCGAATTCATTGCTTTTCTTCTACTTACCTCGTTCCTTGGAATTGTTTTAGCGCTTTCTTGCTTGATATCTAATATTTCGTTGCGATTTTATGGGCTGCTGAAAGCATTGTCAAGCTACTAAAGGATTACTAATGAGTATCGGAAGGGACACTAAAGTAGGGGGGAGGGCTGCGGGAGCGTCCCGCCTGCCCCGAATCCCGTGGCGGGCAAAATCACGCCTGTGGAAGTTCGGGAGCCGTGTGGGGCGGGCGCACCGACTCGCCCACCCACTGCAGGTAATTTTGCGACCCGTCGATGATCGGCAGGCAGATAATCTCCGGAGTGTGGTAGGAGTGAATCAGGGAAATCTCCGTCGCAATCTCCGCAAACAAATCGCGCGTGGTTTTGATAAACATCAGGAATTCTTTGTCCTGCGTGACCTTGCCTTCCCATCGGTATACGGACTGGACGGGCGCGGTGATGTTCACGCATGCCGCCAGTTTTTCATCGATCAGTTTCCGCGCGATCTTGCGGCATTCGCGCCGGCTTCGGGCCGTAACCATGATCACAACTTTGTCTGTCACAAGTCCTCCTCGCGAACTGAAGTGCCCGTTACGCCCAGGGCCTTGAACGCGATGGCCATGCCTTCGCGGCCGCCGAAAACTACTGGCGCTTTCTTGCCGGTTGCCAAGACGCTATCCCAAAGATACAATAGGCACGGAATGTCAGGCAATCCCATCCATTTCGGAACCTCCGGCTGGCGCGGCGTCATTGCGGAAGATTTCACCTTTGCAAACGTCAAGCTGGTTTGCTCCGCCATCGCTCAGCATCTATTGTCGCAGGCGGAGAAGCCGCGCGTCATCATCGGATACGACACGCGCTTTCTTTCGGAGAAATTCGCGGCCGCGGCCTCCGAAATGCTCGCATCGCACGGAGTGGAGACGTGGAACACGGCCAGTCCCGATCCCACTCCCGCGCTCTCTCATGAAATTCTGCACAGCCGGCTCGACGGCGGCATCAACATCACCGCCAGCCACAACCCGGCGGAATATAACGGGTTGAAATTCTCAGGGTCGGATGGCGCGCCCGCCATGCCCGAGATCACCCGGGAAATCGAAAGCCTGGCCGCGCGCATCGAAGGCGGCGAGTTTTCGCTGAAAGGCCCTAAGTTTACCGCACCCCTCGTCCGCCCGGCGGACCCGAAGCCCGCCTACCTGGACGCGCTTCGGGAAAAGATCGATTTCAAGGCGATCACGGACGCCAAGTTGAAAGTCGCTTATGACCCGCTCTACGGCGCCGCGCGCGGCTACCTGGATGACCTGCTCCGCGAATGCGGCGCAAACGTCCATACCATCCACGATTTTCGCGATCCCCTTTTTGCCGGCACGGGTCCGGACCCAAGCCAACAAAACCTTGCCGAGCTTGCCGAATGCGTCAAGCGTGAACATTGCGCGGCGGGGCTTTCCACGGACGGAGACGCGGACCGCTTCGGGTTTGTGGATGCCGACGGCACCTGGATTCATCCCAATTACATTCTGGCGCTTTTGGCCGATTATCTCATTGAGGTCCGCGGAATTCCCGGAGGAGTGGGCCGCAGCGTGGCCACCACGCATCTGATTGACGCTGTCGCCAAGCATCACGGCGTTCCGGTCTACCAGACGCCGGTGGGATTCAAGTACATCGGGGAGTTGATCAAGGAAGACAAAATCGTTCTGGGCGGCGAGGAAAGCGCCGGTCTGAGCATTCGCGGCCATCTGCCGGAAAAGGATGGGATTCTGGCGTGCCTGCTGGTGGCGGAGATGCTGGCCAAACGAGGCCTGACGCTGAAGCAGCAGATTGAAGAACTCTTCAAAAAGGTGGGCCCTTGCTATACCGTGCGGATCAACTTGGCGCTCGCTCCCGACACCGCAAAACAACTGGCCTCAAAACTCCAGCAGGATTATGACACCTTCGACGGCCGCAAGGTCGCGAAGATTGACCGGATGGACGGCTTAAAGATGATTCACGAAGACGGCTCCTGGGTTCTGATGCGTCCTTCCGGAACCGAGCCCGTCGTTCGCGTCTATTGCGAAGCGCCTTCGCAAACTGAGCTCGACCGCCTGACGCGCGCGGCCAAGGCATTCGTCAGCAACACATGAAGCCGATTAACTGGGACCACAAACCGTTCCGGCAATACGCCATCCTGGCACTGGCGTTGGCCACCCTGGTCCTCCTGGTGCATGAAATTTTCGGCCCGCACGGCTATCTGGCGCTCCGCCGCCAGAAGCAGCAATACAGCGCCCTCCAAAAACAGATCCAGTCGCTTTCGCAGGAAAATCAGCAGCTCAACCAGAAGATCCAGTCGCTCAAAACCAATCCCGACGCGATTGAAAAACAGGCGCGCGAACAACTCCATCTGGTGCGTCCCGGCGAGTACGTCTATATGCTGCCGAACAAGAAACAGCCGCAAGATCCTTCCACCGCCCAAAACAAACCGCCGAAGCAGTAGGCGACCCTCGGCGCGGTGAACACGCCGCCGGATAGCCGCCTTCCGTTTACCGCACCACGCCTCCGAGCGGGCTCGAAGCGGTGGCGTAAAGCTTCTTGGGAATGCGCCCTGCAAGGAAAGCCTTGCGGCCGGCAATTACCGCGTGCTTCATGGCTTCCGCCATGGTCACCACATCGTTTGCTCCGGCGATGCCCGTGTTCATCAAAACGCCGTCAGCGCCGAGTTCCATCGCTACGGCCGCATCTGAAGCCGTGCCCACGCCCGCATCCACGATCAACGGCACCGCCGTGATCATTTCCCGCAGGATGCGCAGGTTGGCAAGGTTCTGGATGCCCAGGCCGGAGCCAATCGGCGCGCCCAACGGCATCACCGCCGCCGCTCCCGCGTCAACCAGCCGCCGCGCACCCACCAGATCGTCGTTCGTGTAGGGCAACACGACGAACCCTTCCCGCGCCAGCGTCTCCGTGGCCTTCAGCAGTTCAAAGTTGTCCGGGAACAGCGTCTTCTCGTCGCCGATGACTTCCAGTTTGATCCAGTTGGAGAGTCCCACTTCGCGCGCCAGGCGGGCCGTGCGCACGGCTTCGTCGGCATTGTAGCAACCGGCAGTGTTAGGCAATATAAAGAATTTCTTGCGGTCGATAAAATCCAGCATCGACTCTTTGCTTTTATCCGTCAGGTTCACGCGCCGGACGGCCACCGTAACAATCTCCGCGCCGGAGGCTACATGCGCGCGGGTCATTTCCTCAAAGCTCTTGTACTTCCCCGTGCCCACAATCAGCCGCGAGTGGAATTCCTTATCTGCAATCCGCAAAACGTCGTTGTCCATTTGGTTTGATGTCTCCTTCATTCTGATTTTAGTCATGAGGTCAGCAAATTGCAATTTGCACCAACAGGCACGTGTTCCGGTTTGCTAACAAGAAGGCGATGCCGGAGATCTCTTCCGCGTATCGTCATAACCTCTATCCCATTGATTCCAATAGCCGCAATCTACGACTTAGAAACAATGAATTGCTCAATGCTTAGCGCCCGGCCTGAACAACCAGCGGAAGACGAACAAGCAGCGGGAGACGAAGGGTGGTTCTTATGACACTTGGAGATGGCCATGAGGTTGCGAAGAACTTTGCAGAAAGCCCTTGCGTTTAGAAGATCAAGGTGATAAAAAATGCCCATCCAGCAAGTCTCGCTCTAGTCTTTTGCGTTCTTCAGAGCGAATATGGGATGGGGTATGCGTGGGGCATACCGCACAGGGCAACTCTCCATAGCGAGAAACTGAGTTGATCCCCAGGGATGGGGAAGGGGCATTGTCAGCCACAGGATTCCGTACGTGTTTTTATTGGTTTTTCCGGGCATCAGTGCGACTTGATTGATCGCGCAGACACAAACCTTTCCATCCGCAGTGAGCCACGCGGGCTGTTGCATTTTAAGGCCGCGAATACCTAAGACGCAGAGAAAAACCCGCGGACCTCAGAACCGGAGGTTCGCGCTACCTTGCTTCGCCAAGCCCGCCTTCCCAGGATTCGCGTGAATGTACTCGACGGCCTCGTGGTATTCCTTCACGGTCCTCAGGGCTCGATCAAAAAAGCGGCCTTGCCACACCAGCCCTCGCTCGCCGCGCAGCTCAATTCCCGGCGCGAGGCGTGAACGCGGCAGGTAATTAAGAAGAAACGGTCCTATGATACCAGCCGGCGCAGGCGCGACACGCCGCCCAGCATACCGCCCCGCAATGCCGTTCGCAACCGTCAAACCCCGCAGAGTCTCTGCACAACGAGGCTCTGCGCTACGAGTTGCCCACCGTGGGAGAACAAGGCCGGGCGTTTGGTTAGGGAGACGATGATGGGGGGCAAGTGGTATAAATTGCGGGATGGGAGAATGCGGCCTTATTCGCCTCGATAAAGTGCCGCAGGCCCTCCGGCATGCGGGCAGCTGAAAAGTTCTTTGCAGATGCCAGCGAGTTCAGACCGATGTATATACTGGGCCACATCTTCCGTGGGATTGGGCGATCGAATTTGAAATTCTTTCCAATCTCGTAGGTTCTGATCATATAGTCATTCTCTTGCCAGCCCCTAACAAGGATATTGTAACCGCCAGCCTGGGCGAATTTAAGGTGGAGGGGATCGTTAACTACTGTCATTCCACCATGCGTTCCCGGCAGCCGCTGGGGAACAGCAGTAAACACCTTGAACGATTCCAGGTCTGCCCCGCGGAGATTCGCGCCGTAGAACCGAGGGAAGTACCCGGCGCCATAAATGTCGGTCCAATAGAATCCAAATAACACGCTTCCCGTAAAATCTGCTCCGCTCAGATCCGCACACTCGAAGATTGGGCCCTCCGCACCCGAGAGTGCCTTCCGTACTAAGATGGCCTGTATCGGAGGGTCCGCCAGCGGGGGTGAGGTGAAGTCAGCGTTGCGCAGATCCGCGTTCGTAAAATCGGTGCGTGTCAAGTACGCGCCGTCGAAGGACGCATTTTCTAGCTTAGCGTTCCTGAAAATTGCCCGTCTCAGATAGCTGTTATCAAATTTCGAGCCTGACAGATCGATCCTCCGATTCTTAGGAGAAAAATCGCACGACACACAGTAAATTCGGCTTAGGTCCTTGACGTAAGCACCATCTCGAATGAGAGCCGCAACCATCGCAGCTGTGGCTCTGAGCGGTCCAAGTTGAGCCGCATTCAATTTCCCAATCCGTGCTTCGTCGTTTCCCTTTTCAAACAGCAGCTTGTCGTTTTCCCCCAGCTGGTCCCGAAACCGAGCTTGCAGTACCCGCAATATTCCTCGGTTCCGGTCACGCTCCACTCTCAGGGCTTCGTCTAAGATATGTCGGGGGACCCTGTAGCGGCCCAATGACGCGAAGGTATCCAAGATTGCGCCACGGACTGTCTCGTCCTCTTCGACCGCGGCGGAGTTTGCAAGGAACAGCAGTGCCGCGCGCTGCCTTGACGATCCCCCCGACTGAAGGAATATCTGCAGCCCTGACACTCCGGCTAGCCGCACACTTGGACTGTTACCGCCGAGCCGCGAGACATCTTTATCGAAGCGCTCCTCAACTTGAAAGGAGGTGAGTTCCGCCAGTTGCTTGTTTGTTGACCTGTACGTGAGCAAGACACTTATTATCCCAGCGATGGCCGCGATGATCGCGGCGACCCCAGTAAAAGCCTTCAGGAACTCAAAAGTGCGTCCCTTCCATGAGGCCTGGAAGCGAAGCTCCCCCCGCTCTAGTTTGAGCTTCTCGATCCGCAGGCGGGCCTCCTCCTCAATGTGTTGCTTGGCGGTCGCGTCCCCGAGTTCAGGCGGGTTTGGCTGTTGTGGATCATTCATTCGGTTGCCACCTCATAGCTGGTAGCGCAGAGCCTCGTTGTGCAGAGACTCTGCGGCTTTTCGTCAGATTCGGGTTTGCTCATCCGATGGCAGCAGCACCCGGTCGATAGGCAAGACAGGATGGCGCGTGGCCTTTTCATGAACCGAACCCGAATACTCCCGCGCGCTTGACCAGGGCCAATCCTCCGTCCGCTTCGACAAGCCCGCGAATTCCCCTTCCGACAGGTTCTTCCGGCGGTGCAGGACGCCGCAGGGAATGAAGAAGAAACGGTCCGATGATGCCAGCCGGCGCAGGCGCGACACGCCGCCCAGCATACCGCCCCGCAATGCCGTTCGCAACCGTCAAAACCCGCAGAGTCTCTGCACAACGAGGCTCTGCGCTACGAGCTTCCCACGACGAGTTCCCCCGCAGGAAGAACCATGGATCTGAAGATCGGCGCTAATGGGCGGCGGGTTCGTGCGCGGCGGGCGGGCGGCGGGAGAACATTTCTTCAATCTGTTCGCGATAACGCTCTTCGACGACGGGGCGCTTGATCTTGAGCGTGGCGGAGAGTTCGCCGCTCGAGATGGTGAAGTCCTTCTCAAGCAGAACAATCTGGCGGATGCGCTCGTGAGGGGCAAGATGGCTGCAAGCCTCATCGACCTGCCGCTGCATAAAGGCGCAGATGCCGGCATTCGACGCAAGGTCCCGGCGCGTGCTGAATTCGATTCCCTGCCCGCGGGCGTAGGCTTCGAGCGCCTCAAACCTGGGCGTCACCAGCGCCCCAACAAACTTGCGCGAATCACCCAGCACCACAAGCTGCGAAACGTAGCGGTGGCCTTCAAACAGGTGCTCCAGCTTTTCCGGGGAGACGTATTTGCCGCCGGAAGTCTTGAAGAGATTCTTTTTCCGGCCGGTGATGCAAAGAAAGCCGTCCGCGTCCAGCCGGCCCAAGTCGCCCGTCGAGAACCAGCCGTCCCGGAAAACCTCGCCGTTCCGCTCGTCCTGATGGTAATAGCCGCTCATGACGCTCAAGCCGCGAACCAGAATCTCGCGTCCGGTCCGGCCTTCCGAATCCTCGATCTCCTGGCCCAGGCTGACTTCCACTCCGGGAATCACGCGGCCCACGGTTCCCAGCTTGACGGCCGCGGGGCTGTTCACCGCAATGACGGGAGAAGTTTCCGTCAGGCCGTATCCTTCATAGACCGGAATCCCGATGGCAAAGTAGAATTCCGCCAGGCCGCGGGCAAGCGGCGCCGCGCCGGAGATGAACATCCGGAAGCGCCCGCCCAGTTGCCCGCGAATCTTCTGGAACACCAGCCGGTCCGCGAGCGCGCGATTCAAGCGCAGGCCGGTGGGCGCCTGGCGCCGCTCAAGCCCGTACGGGAAATGCCGTTTTCCGGTATCGACAGCCCACCCGAAGAGCTTCTGCTTGGCCGCCGGAAGGTGCTCGACTTCTTCCGCAATTTTTTCACGAATCTTTTGCAGCAGCCGCGGCACCACCGCCATCAGCGTTGGACGCACCTCGCGCAAATTACGAGGAAGCGCGTCCAGGTTTTCGGCGTAGGCAATCGAAACGCCCCGGGAAAGATAATGGAAATCAATCATCCGCTCAAAAATGTGGGCGAGCGGAAGAAAGGACATCGCCACGTCGCTGGGGCCATGGTCAAACAGGTCGGCGCAGGCTTGCACGTTTGAAACGATGTTGGCGTGAGTCAACGGAACTCCCTTGAAGTTGCCCGTTGTGCCCGATGTGTAAACGATCGTCGCAAGGTCATCAGGGCGGACGTCAAGAGCCCGCGCCCGGAAAAACTCAAGAGAAGTGGGCCCCCTCTGCCGTTCGGGCTCGACAACATCCTTCCAGGCATCCACGCCCTCCGTGCCGGAGCCGGGGTCCATCACGATAATAAAAGCAAGGGAGGGAACCCGGGAACGGATCTGCAACACTTTCTGGAGTTGCTCCTGGGTCGAGACCACAATGCCTTTGGAGCCGGAATCGCAGAGAATATACTCGATGTCGTCTTCAAGCAGCGTGGCGTAGAGCGGCACCGTGACCGCGCCAAGCCCCAGCAGGGCATAGTCCGTGAGCGCCCACTCAATGCGATTCTCGGCAAGCAGCGCCACGCGGTCGCCTTTGCGAATGCCCATCAGGTCAAAGGCGCGAGCGAGCGCCGCCACGTCCGCAAGCACTTCGCGCGCGGGAATCCTGAAGTAGCTGCCCGCCGATTTTGAGAGGAAGACGTCCGGCTTGGAGCCGCTTTCAAGGGCTTGCAGAAACAGATCACTCAAGGTCTTGAAGTTTTTGGAATCCGTCATGTCTCAGTTCTTCACTCGAGCAAACAGCGCCCCGGTCTGAAGAATTCTAGCATACCGCAAGCTGCTACCGCCGTGGGGCGGATTCACAGGGCAAGCGCGCGGCCAGGTGGAAGAAGATGCCGCGCGCGCGCTTTTCCTTTGGCCCGTCATCGACTAAGATCAACTGCGGGGAATAAACTTTGACTAATCCGGAAAGCAAACAGCAGGTTCGCGCGCCTCGCGGCAGTCGTCTCACCTGCCTCGGGTGGCCGCAGGAAGCGGCACTGCGCATGCTGATCAATTCGCTCGATGAGGTCGTAGCTGAAAAACCGCAGGACCTGGCGGTTTGCGAAGAAACAGACGGGCCCGTCAAAGACTGGGATGGCTTCCATGCGATCGTCCATTCCCTCAAGAGCTTGAAGAATGACAAAACGCTCTTCGTCCAACCCGGCGAGCCGGCGGACGTCTTCAAGACGACTTCTGAAACCCCTCGCGTGGTTATCGCCGGCGAAGGCCCTCCCAGTTCCGAATCGCCGGATACGTTTTCTGAAGGCGAAAGGCTGGGGCGAGCGCTGTTCGGCTATGACGCTGCCCGAAGCTGGTCCTCCGTCGGCAGCCAACAAGCGCTGCAGAGTGTGTTCGAGACCTTTGCCGCCGTGGGCCGAGCACACTTTGGCGGCGACCTTGCGGGCCGGCTGATCGTCTCCGGCGGGATGGGCCGCGCCGGTGGAACCCAACCGCTCGCAGCAACCCTGCAGGGTGCAGCGTTCCTTGGCATCGACGTGGACGGCGAAAGAATCACTCGGCGCATCCGCACGGGATATTGCGACTTTTGCGTCAACAGCCTGGACGAAGCGCTTCGCATCCTCAAGAACGCCGTACGGCTAAGGCAACCCGTCTCCGTGGGCCTGGTAGGAAACTGCGCGGAAACGATTCCCGAGCTCGCCTCGCGCGGCGTCGTCCCCGACATCCTGAGCGACCTGACGGGCGCGGGCGACCGGTTGACCGGGTACGTTCCCGCCGGCCTGAGCCTTCAAGAAGCCGAAGCGTTGCGCCGCAAGGACCCCAAAGAATATATGCAGCGCGCTTGCGATTCGGTTGTCCGGCAGGCGCGCGGGATGGCCGAACTCCGGAAACTGGGTGCCGCGGCTTTCGACTTTGGGAACCGTCTGCACGGCATGGCGCTCAAGTATTGCGGAATCAAGGAAGATTTGCGCCTCCCTGGCTTTGTTCCCACTTATCTCGGGCCCGCTTTTTCCGAGGGCCGCGCGCAGTTGCGCTGGTTGGCGCTATCGGGCGATGCGCAGGATATCCGCCGCACGGACGAACTGCTGCTGGAGCTTTTCCCCGATGACACGAACCTGGCCCACTGGATTCGCCTGGCGCGGAGATACGTAAAGCCTCAAGGATTGCCGGCTCGCGTGGGCTGGCTGAGCCAGAAGCAGCGCACGCGATACGCCGAGCAATTGAATGCGCTGGTCGCAAAAGGAGAACTGAAAGCGCCGGTGGTGATCGTACGCGATCAGATGAACTGTGATTCGGAAATCTTGCGGCTTATTCGGCCCGGCGGACTGAAAGGCGCAAGCGTTCCGGTGAAGATTCAAACCATCGTAAACGCCTTGTTAAAGCTGGGCTCCGGAGCAAGCTGGATGTCCCTCCAAGGCAAAGGAACGGAAACTTCCACAACCTGCCGCGCCACCCAAGCCGCCCTTGCGGACGGCTCGCCCGGCGCCGCGAAGCGCCTTCAGCGCCTGATGGAGAGTGAGTGCGGATTCAGCCTCTTCGGCCGCACTCGAACAGGCGATGAGAAAGCGCCAAGCTCCCATCACCCTCCTGCCGAAAGATCGCGTGGCTAGCCAACAGCCGGCAACCACAGGAAACTTTCAACTCTTCTTGGAGGTCACCGCAAAAAAGGAAGCAATCTCCTGTTCAACCTTCCGGCTCTTGCACTTGGGACAAACGGGCCGCAGCTTTTCATATTCAGCCAAAGTGAGGGTGAGAGTGAACTTCTTTTTGCAATCCTTGCAGACAAAATCGTAGGTCGGCATGGCACTATACCTCCGGCGCTGATCTGTATGTTTATTATAACAAAATGCCAGCCGGCTTCTCTGCCCTGCACAATCCAATTCACCGCCCGGCGGGCAATCCAAAGCGACGCCACAGGGTGTGAGGCAGTCCGGGACCCTAAGGCGAGATTTTGCGGCGTTCCCTATGCTAAATTCGAATCGTGCAAACCATCGTTGAATGCGTCCCAAACTTCAGCGAGGGACAGGACGCCGAAACAATTGAAGCCATCGTCCAGGCACTGCTGGCGGGGCCGGATGTTTATTTGCTCGGGAAGGAAATGGACCCGGACCACAACCGCTCCGTCGTGACCTTTGTGGGCGCCCGCGAAAGCGTGGGCGAAGCGGCCTTGCGCGCCATCGGAAAGGCCGCCGAACTGATCGACCTGAACGACCACCGGGGAGAGCATCCCCGCATCGGAGCGACGGACGTCGTGCCCTTCGTTCCCATCAAGGGAGTCACGCTTGAAGACTGCGCCGCGATCGCGCGCGCCGTGGCTGAGCAAACCTGGCGGCGCTTCCGAATCCCGACTTATCTATACGAAACCGCCGCCCGCCATCCCCGGCGAAAACATCTTGAGCATGTGCGGCGCGGGCAGTTCGAGGGCCTGCGCGGGGAGATCCACCGGAATCCCGACCGCCAGGCTGACTTTGGGGGCGCGCGTCTGCATCCCACCGCGGGAGCCACGGCCGTCGGCGCGCGAAAGTTTCTGATTGCTTACAACATCAATCTGGAGACTTCCGACCTGGGGCTGGCCAAGGCGATTGCCAGAAAAATCCGCGCCTCAGGCGGAGGCCTGCCGTGCGTCAAGGCCATGGGAGTGGAACTGAAGGCGCGCAACCTGGTCCAGGTTTCGATGAACCTGACAGATTTTGAGACTACCTCTCTGGGGACGGCGTTTGAGGCGGTCGCAGCCGAAGCTGCCCGCGCCAACGTGGCCGTCGAGAGCAGTGAGATTGTCGGTTTCGTGCCGCGCCGCGCCCTCGAGGATGTTGCGGCGCGCGCCCTGAAAATTCGGGCGTTTCACCCCGATTTGATTCTTGAGAACCGCCTGGCAGGCATCCTTGACAAGGCCCCATTGCCTGTCCGGGACGGAAAAATCTAAAAGACATTGGTTGGAGTAGAAGGACTCGCCATGCAGCGAAAACTCTGCGTAGGTTCGCCGCCGCCGTTTCCCCTCCCGCGCGTCGCGCCCAATTAACCCAGCTCCGGGCTTGCAACGTAATCATAGTTAAGGATATAGTCTAAAGTTCAGTTAATTCCGGATATGGAAGATCCGCAAAAAAGCGAGCCGCTTGGCCGGGAGAAGCCGCGCGCAGGCAAAGGCGCCATGGGCCCATCCGGCGGCGTGTCACTGGAGGGGCTGCACAACACCGTGGAAGTGCCCTCGCACGATGCCGGGTTCTGGCGGCATTGGTGGGCCTTTGTGGGGCCGGCGATTCTGGTCAGCGTCGGGTATATGGATCCCGGCAACTGGGGCACTGACCTGGCGGCCGGGGCCGAGTTCAAGTACGGTCTGCTGTGGGTGGTCGCCCTTGCCAGCTTGATGGCCATCTTCATGCAGGTTGTCGCCGCCCGGCTGGGCGTGGTCACGGGCAAGGACCTTGCCCAATGCTGCCGGGACTGGTACCCCCGCTGGACGCGCATACCCAACTGGCTGTTCTGTGAACTCGCGATCGCCGCGTGCGACCTTGCAGAGGTGCTGGGCAGCGCCGTGGCCCTGAATCTGCTCTTTGGCATTCCCCTGCTGTGGGCGGTGATGATCACCGGGTGCGACGTGCTGCTGCTGCTGGCCTTGCAGCGGTTCGGAATGCGCACCATCGAGGCGGTGGTGTTGCTGCTGGTGGCCACCATGGGGGCCTGTTACTTCATGGAGATCTTTGTGCTGCCCCAGACACGCCCCAGCTTTACCGAGATGGGCAGTGCGTTGCTTCATCCCGCATTTTCCCAGAGCGGCGTGCTGCTGCTTGCGATCGGCATCATCGGCGCCACCGTGATGCCCCACAACCTCTATCTCCACTCGGCCCTGGTGCAAAGCCGCAAGCTGCAGAAGGACGACCGATCGATTCGCAGCGGCATTCTGTTCAACACCCTGGACGCCACGGTGGCCCTGGCAGTTGCTTTCTTCCTGAATGCCGCTATTCTGGTGCTGGCGGCGCTGGTGTTCTATGGCAAGGTGAGCGTGACCTTGCCGGGCGGGGAGCTGGTGCGATTCAGCGCTGACAGTGACTGGATCCGCGTGGCTTACCTGACTTTGGCCCCGCTGCTGGGGACGGTGCTCGCCAGCACCCTGTTCGCCGTGGCGCTGCTGGCAAGCGGCCAGAGCAGCACCATTACGGGCACGCTGGCGGGGCAGGTGGTCATGGAAGGGTTCATGCATTGGCGCATCCGGCCGTGGCTGCGGCGCCTCATCACCCGCACGTTGGCCATCATTCCGGCGGTGCTGATTATCGGCGTGCGCGGCTCGAGCAGCGTGACCGACCTGCTGGTGCTCAGCCAGGTGGTGCTGGCGTTGCAGCTCCCCTTCGCCATGTTCCCATTGCTGCACTTCACCAGCTCGCGCCAGCGCATGGGCAAGTGGAGGAACGGATGGTTTCTGATGATTGCGGGCTGGAGCAGCGCCGTGCTGATTACCGCCATGGACATCTACGGGCTGCCGGAAGCCATCAAAGGAGCATGGGCCGTCATCATCGGTCATTAAACCAACTGCAAGCGCGCCCTGGGCGAAGTTTGCCCGAAAGGACCCTATGTATCGCAAGATTCTTGTAACCCTGGACGCGACGCCCACCGACCGGGCCATCATCGAACACATTAAAGAATTGGCCAAGGTCATGGGCAGCCGGGTCACCTTGCTGCACGTTGCCGACGGCTGGGCGGCCCGCATGTACGGCGCGGATGCCGTGGGTCCGGAAGTGGACGAGGACAAGGCGTACCTGGAAAAAGCCAAAGCCGAGTTCGAATCAGCCGGCATCCCAACCGAAGCCGCCTTGGCGTATGGCGACCCGGCCAGCGAAATCATCAAATGGGTTCAGAAGGAAGGCTGCGACTTGGTGGCGATGAGCACTCACGGACATCGGCTGATCGGCGACTTGTTTCGCGGAACGACGGCTCCCCGGGTGCAGCATAGCGTCAGCGTGCCGGTGCTTCTGCTGCGGGCCAAGTGAGCAGCCAGGCGCAGGTTTGCGTCTGAAGGCGGCATCGCGCAGCGCCGCGGAAAAGAGGAATTCCATCCAATGCTTATTCCGGGTTTCGCCACGCCCGAAGGCACCCGCCGGTTCAAGGAGCGGTTTGCCGCCCGCCTGCCCGGACACTATCGCGAAGCCCGGGAGCTTTGGACCGCCTCCATCGGCCTGGGAACTTATCTTGGCGATCCCACCCCGGAAGTCGATGAGCGATACCGCGATGCGGCAATCCGCGCAGCCGGAATGGGAACGAATGTTTTTGACACGGCCGCCAATTATCGCCACATGCGCAGTGAACGCGCCATCGGCAAGGGGCTGGCCGCGCTGATTTCTTCCGGCTCCGCCCGGCGCGATGAGGTGATCGTCACGAGCAAAGGCGGCTTCCTCGCCTTCGACGGCGAACTCACTCAAAACCCTTCCGATTACTTCCGCGAAAAACTGATTGAGCCGGGCATCGTGCGGCCCGAGGAAGTTGTGGCCGGCTGCCACGTGATGTCGCCCCGCTACCTGGCCCATCAAATCGATGTCAGCCGCGCCAATCTGGGCGTCGGGACGATCGACATCTATTACCTGCACAATCCTGAAACGCAGCTTAAAGAAGTTTCACACGAGGAGTTCCAACGCCGTCTCAAAGCGGCGATTGCGGCCTTGGAGCAGGCGGTGGCCGGCGGCAAGATCCGCATGTACGGCGCCGCAACCTGGACGGGCTTCCGGACGCCCGCGGATTCCGAAGAAGCCCTGGCGCTCGAATCGATGCTTGAGGCAGCCGTTGAAGTGGGAGGGAAAGATCATCATTTTTGCGCCGTTCAACTCCCCTTCAACATCGCCATGCCCGAAGCCCTCACGGCCAATACTCAGCCGATGGGCGGAAAGCAGGTTCCCTTTCTGCATCTCGCGCGCGAGCGCGGCCTGATGGTTTTCTCAAGCGCCAGCCTTTTGCAGGGCCAGCTTTCCCGCGGGCTACCCGATGAGATCCGCCAAAAGCTTCCGGGCCTGCAAACCGACGCCCAGCGGGCCATTCAATTTGTCCGGTCCACGCCGGGAATCACCTGCGCGCTGGCCGGAATGAGCCGGCGCGAACACCTTGAGGAAGATCTCTCGACAGCTTCCGTGGCCCCGCTCACCCTGGGCGAGTACCGCAAGCTCTTCCAGTAAGCGTCCGCGCCTTGACAATGAAAGCGCTTTCCGATAGGTTGCGCTTTATCGGCTTTTATGTGACATCCCGTTCTGGAGGAAGCCTTGCCCGCCGGACCCATCATCACCCTCACCACCGACTTCGGCGACCGGGACCATTTTGTGGGAGTGCTGAAAGGTGTCATCCTGAACATCAACCCCGACGCCGTCCTCGTGGATATCAACCATCAAGTCCATTCTTACGATATCTTCGACGGCGCCTTCACGCTGGCGCAAAGCTATCTTTATTTCCCTTCCGACACCATTCACCTGGTGGTGGTGGACCCGGGGGTCGGGTCCGCGCGGCGGCCCATTCTGGCGCGCGCCGGAAAACACATCTTTGTGGCGCCGGACAACGGAGTGCTCTCACTGGTTTATGACCGCGAAGAGAGCGTGGAAGTGCGCCACGTTACCGCGGACCATTATTTTCTCCATCCCATCAGCAACACCTTCCATGGGCGCGATATCTTTGCGCCCGTGGCGGCATGGCTAAGCCGGGGAGTGGAAGTTGAGAAATTCGGCGGAGCCATCACGGATTTCACCAAGTTCGTCGCTCCCCGCGTGAAGCGGGAAGGCGGAAACCAGGTCAAGGGCGTGGCCATTAAAGTGGATAAATTCGGGAACCTCATCACGAACATCCGCCCCGGGGACGTCCCGGAACTCTTCACGGAAAACCCGCCGCGCTTCCGGATCGTCATTAATCAGCATGAAGTAACCGCGCTCCACTCCTCCTTTGCGATGGGCCAGCCATCGGAGATTTTTGCCATCGTCGGCAGTTCGGGGTTTCTTGAGATCGGCGCCAACCGGGGCTCTGCCGCGAAAGCTCTCAACGCGGGCCGGGGCGTGGAGGTAGGAATCGTCTGGGGGGAATGAAGCGGCATCGCCAAGCCGGCGATGCGCGCGCGAATCATTTGGAATCGCCCTGCGAGGGCGCGGGAGCAACCTTCAGGCGCGGGCCTTTCCCGGTGAACTTCTCAATCCTCACCTTCGCAACGCGCAAGCCTTCCATCTCAACCACGGTATAGACCCGGCCTTCGTACATAAAACTCTCGCCGCCTACGGGAATCGCTCCCATGCGGTCCAGCACAAAGCCTGCCAGCGTTTCGTATCCCTCGCCGCGCGGAAGAACAATGTTGTAGTCGTCGGCAAGCTCCCGCAGGCTGAGCGCGGCATCCACCACCAGAACGTGCTCGCCCACCTTCTGAATCAATTCCTCTTCCCTGTCGTATTCATCCTGAATCTCGCCGACAATCTGCTCCAGAACATCCTCAATGGTCACCAAGCCCACAAAGGTGCCGAACTCATCCACCACCAGAGCCAGCTGCGCGTGGCGCCGGCGCGCCTCATCAAGGAATTTAACCAGCGGCATGGCTTCAGGGACGATCATCGGCGCGTGCAGCAGAGACCTTAAGTCGAGCGGGTCGCTGAGGGGAATCCGGCCGCGCAGGCGGTCAAGCGCAACCCCCAAAAGATCGCGAGCGTAAAGGATTCCGATAATATGGTCGGGCGAATCCTCGTAAACGGGAACGCGGGAGTGCTGGTCCTGCACAATCCGCTCAAGAAGAAAGTGGAGGTCTTTGCTGAAAGGCAAGGAGGTGATCTGCGGCCTGGGAACCATGATCTCGCGCACCAGAACCCGGTGAAGGTCAAAAACACTGTGAATCATCCCCTCCTGTTCTTCACCGAGCAGGCCCCGCTTGCGGATGCCCGCAACAATCAACTCCACTTCCTCCAGGCTGTGCGTGTCCCCATGCCCCGCGGAAGGCGTAACGCCGACCCCGCGAGCCATCCGGATGGCCAGCCAGTCCATCAGCAGAACGGGATAGTGAACCGTCCGCATGTAGAGGGTCAGCGGCCAGGAGGCGAGCAACGAAACTTTTTCAGCGCGTTCATAACCGATCGTTTTCGGGGCAAGCTCGCCCAACACCATCAGCAGGCCCGTAATCAGCAGGAAGGCAATAATGGTCGCCGTGCCGTGCGAGACGGGGCCGACGAAATGCTTTAACCGCCCGTCCAGCAGCTCGCGCACGTCGGCCGCCAGCATCGATTCCCCCAGCCAGCCCAGCAGAAGGCTCGCAGCCGTAATACCCAGTTGCAGGCCGGAGAAGAGACGGCTGGGATAAGCCAGCAGCTTTTGCACCAGCGTCGCGCGGTGACTCCCCAGGCGGACAAGCTGCTGCAAGCGGCTGCGCCGCACGCTCAACAGCGAGTATTCCGTCGCCACAAAAAAGGCGTTCACCGCCACCAAGCCGAAGATCAGCACACCTTGCAGGAATAATTCCATCGTCCGCAGTGTAACGCAAGAAAGCGGAAACAAGGAGGGACTTGATAAAATCGGTTTGCCGGGCTTATCGTAAAGAACCCCGGCGGCTTTGAGGGTCATGACCCATTTGGGGTTCATAGCGCCGGACGATAGAGCCCGGCGCTGCCTCCAAAATGCCGAACTGAAGGTCGGCGCTTTAGGATGATGCCTCGAACCGAGCCGCTGTTCTGATAGAATGAATTTGATGCACGATGACATTGCCGCCGTGGTTAAAAATGAGCCACTCGCGGGCGGCCACTTTCTTTTGCACCTTTATTGTCCACGGCAAGCCCAGGCAGCGCGCCCCGGACAGTTTGTCATGGTTCGCCTGCTGGGGCACGCGGACGTGCTCTTGCGGCGGCCCATGAGCATTTACGACGTTCGGCCCGCCGCAGCCGCGCAAGGCCGGCCCGATTCCTCGGGCTCGTTGGCCGTCATTCAGCTTCTTTACAAAATTGTCGGGCAGGGCACGCGCTTGATGGCCGAATTGAAGCCGGGCGATCAGGTAGGATTGCTTGGTCCCCTGGGCCACGGTTTTTTCGAGGAAGAATACCTTTCTGTCGCTAAAAACATGGAAGAGGTTCTGCTGGTGGCGGGCGGCATCGGAATTGCCGCCCTGTTGCTTCCGGCGCGGCAGATTACCAAGGCCGGCATTCGCCAGCAACTGTTCTTTGGCGGCCGCACGGGCGAGGACCTGGTGGGCGTCGAGGAATTCGAAAGTTGCGTCCAGGGGATCACGCTGGCCACAGAGAACGGCGCCAAGGGGCATAACGGCTATGTCACCGGACCTCTGGCGGAGTATCTTGAAAGCCGCCGCGGCCGGAAATTCCTGCTAATGGTTTGCGGGCCCTGGGCGATGCTGCGGGCCTCGGTGGCGCTGGCCCGCCGGTATGGGCACCCGTGCCTGGTTTCCATGGAAAACCGGATGGGATGCGGCCTGGGAGTCTGCCTGGGATGTTCGATTCGAGTGGAAGGAACCGGCCACGCCGCCTACCAGCGCGTCTGCACGGAAGGTCCGGTGTTCCAGGCTGAAAAAGTGATCTGGGAGCGGGACGAAATCCCCAAAATCTAGGACCATGAACAAAGAGCCATCACCACAAGCCGGCGGGCAAGCGGCTGAAAGCGCCGAAAAGTTCACCCCGCGCATTGACGTGGAAATCGCCGGAATCCACTTTGACAATCCCGTCCTGATGGCCAGCGGCACTTTCGGCTACGGACAGGAATTCGCCCGCCTGATCGACCTCAACCAGCTCGGAGGGATCTGCGTCAAGGGAATTTCCGCGGAGCCCATGGAGGGCAACGCTTCGCCGCGCATCTACGAAACCACGGCGGGAATGCTGAACGCGATCGGCTTGCAGAACGTGGGAGCAAAGAAATTCCTGGAAGAGAAACTTCCGTTCCTGAGGACGATTCGCGCCCGGTGCATTGTGAACGTGTTCGGCTACTCGACTGAAGAGTACGTCCGCGCGATCGAGATTCTGAACGATGGCGAAGGAATCCACGGCTACGAGTTGAACATTTCCTGCCCCAACACCCGCTGCGGCGGCATGGTTTACGGCAACGACCCGCGGCTGACTGCGGAAGTGGTGGCCGCCTGCAAAAAAGCGGCGCGCCATCCGCTGATCGTCAAGCTTTCTCCCAACGTCACCGACATCACGGAGCTTGCCCGCGCCGCAGAATCATCGGGCGCCGACGCGCTCTCGCTGGTCAACACGTTTGTGGGAATGGCCATCGACATTGAAACCCGCACACCGCGCATTTCCAACCTCACGGGCGGCCTTTCAGGCCCCGCCATCAAGCCGCTGGCCTTGCGCATGGTTTACCAAACCGCCCGCGCGGTGAAGATTCCGATCATCGGCATTGGAGGCATCGCCAGCGCTGAAGACGCCATCGAGTTCTTCATTGCCGGGGCTTGCGCCGTGCAGATCGGCACCGCGAATTTTTACTCGCCTGAAACATCCCTCCAGGTGGTCGATGGGATTCGAGACTATTGCGCGAAAAAGCGAATCCACCTTGCTGACCTGATCGGCGCGCTCAAAACACCTGAAGCCATCCCGGCCCAAGTAGCCACCGAGCACTAAACCCAAAGTCGATGAATAAGGAAGGCTGTTGAGGATTTCCTTTTCGGTCTTCGCCGGGCTCTCCGTGGCCGCTTCCAAGGAAAGTCCAAGGCAGGACTGCGCTCTGCACAAGGGGTCAGGACCCTTTCGACGACGTTGGCGGAGCGGCGTCGCAATCCTTTGCAGCCTGCCTGGGGGGAAAGCGCAGCCGCCACGCATGCACCAAAACGGTAAAGGCGATCCAGGCGCTCAGCAAAGCCAGCCCTCCTGCAACCACCCGGGGGAAAAGAATCGTGACGGCAATAAATCCCACCAGGGCCAAACCGCTTGAAAGCATCAAGGAAGCCTCGGCCTGACCCAGCACACGGCGGTTGACGATGGCGGCGCCCACTACGTTTCCAATTCGCAAAACTCCTTTGGCAGCCCAGTTGGCGCTGCCCCGCGCCGCTCCTCGCGGCCGCGACCGCAAACGGCGCGGAACGACGGGCCGGGCGCGCCGATTGGGGGTCAGGACAATTTCGGTTGAGCGGCTAAGGTCGTCAAGGTACATCATCTGCATCTGGACCGCGAAACCTTCATCCTCAATCACCACATCGAGTTCCCAATTGCCAAGCCAACTGGCCAGGTTCAGATTGGTCGATCCGACGCGCGCCCAGCGTCCGTCGGCCACCGCAGTCTTGGCATGGAGCATCGGCCCGTTCCATTCAAAGATCCGGACGCCGGCCTCGATCAGGGTGCGATAGCCAGCGCGAGAAACGGCCCTGACCACCGGAACGTCGCCCGTCCGCGGCACCAACAGACGAACGTCCACGCCGTCGGCGGCCGCCGAGCACAGCGCCTGGATGTAGGAAGATGTCCCCACAAAGTAGGCGTCGGTCAGCCAGATGGATTCCCGGGCCAGCGCCGCAATCAACTGGTCGAGCCGGTACATTGCCAGCGTGCCGGGACGACTGGGAATGATCCGCAAGCTGATCGTCCCGGCCGTCCGGTCCGTCCTCTCGGGTTCCAACTCACTTGCGGGTATGGGCGCGCCGCACTCCGCCCAGGATGCGGCGAACGCCCGTGCAACATCCGGCGCCGCAGGCCCTTCGATTTCAACACCCGTATCGCGCCAAGGAGCGATCCCGCGCTCCGGATAGCCCGCCCACCGGCGGCCCACGCACAAGCCGGTCACGAAGGCAACGCGCCCATCCACAATAATGGATTTCCGGTGATCCCGGCTGAGCCATCCGAAGGCGCTGTCGAAGCGGGGCGGATTAAAGCATCGAACTTCCACGCCGGCGCGGCGCAGCGGCTGCCAGAAGTTCCACCGCGTATGCCCCAGGGCACCCATCCAATCGTATATGACGCGGACGCGAACCCCTTCCCGGGCTTTGGCAGCGAGAAGCTCCCGAAATTGGCGCCCTACGTCGTCGCTGTGAATGATGTAGTTTTCAAAATAGATCGTGCGCCTGGCGCCAAGAATCGCTTCCCTCCAGGCGGCATAATTCTCTTTCGCGTCGCGCAGCAGCCGCACGCGGTTACCGGAAACCAAAGGCGCTCCGGCCGCACGGGAAAAGGCCTGGCCAGCATACGCCCGAAGAGAGCGCGCCTCGCCGTCCGAAAGAATCAAAGGGTCGGGAACGGTAACCATTCCACTGTATGATACCGCGAGTGGCAGCTACGTGCAGATCTTCTGCGCGCCACCAGCCAGACGGCGCAATCTTAAAGATCTTTTGCTCCCGGCTCCTGAGCGGAGCCGAAAGGGCGACGAGGAATCCCGCGTTCACTTTGTTTCGACGGGGGATGTTCAGTTGAGGTCGCGCGAGAGCATCAGCTTGAAGGTCAATTTGTCAGCCCCGTCCGTCACGCCGACGCCCACGCCCGTTTCAATGTCCACGAATTTGGTGTGGTGGTCCACAACAGCCCAGACTTCGTGGAACTGATTGTTCGTGGCGTAAAAGTCGCGAAGCGGCCCGAAATCGGAATACTGCTCGGCGGCAACGGCCCAATTGTCATTCAGGTTGTAGGCAATCCGCTCCGCGGGAACAAACTCCAGGCCTCTGACGCCGCCCGTGTAGTCCGTATCGAAAATCGGATTGTAGATGAGATCCCATTTGCGCAAGTGCGCGCCCAGGATGCCCCGCACCTCGGAGGTGATGCGCCGCGACTCCCAGAACGAGCGGTTGACGCTGAACTCGAAATTGACGCCGTAGAAGTATTTGTGCCGGCGGGCGTGCGGCCGCACGAACAGCTCGCGGATTTTGAAGCCGTTAATCGACCCGCCGTGCTCCTTTGAATAAGCCGTATACACGGGCAGATAAAGGCCCTGTTCGAACCACGGCTTGACGCCGTAGGCCCATTCCACAGCTCCGTTCACTGAATCGTCGGGAATGATTCCGCCGGGAAAATCCGGGCTCTTCCGCCCGATGGGGGTAAAGTTGCTATGCACCATCACATTGGCTTTGCCCGGCACCTCGATCACCCCGTCGTACACCTGGACCTCATCCGTCTGCGCAAAGGTTGCGAGCGGCGCCACCACCAGAATAATCGCCAGCGCAACGCCAACGCACATGCTTTGAGAATGTCTATTGAGTGTCCCCATCGTTGAATTCCTAAGTATAGCTTACTTCATCAGGTGACGGAAAACGCCGGTGAAACTGGCGTGGCCACCGCCGTCGGTGTCAGGAACCCCGGGCGCCGAGCCGCCCGATTCCCTCGCCGAGGTGGTTCGTTTCGATTGTGGCTGGGGGATTTACGATCTAAGGTTGGAGAAAATCTGCCGCTCATCCTGAGGCATGAACGAAGGATGCAAGGGGAAGGGGCTTCGGGTCAGGAAGCACAGACCGGCCTTCCCTTGCCTGGAATGCAGGCTATCGACGTCTAACCGGAAATCAGCTCTGCTGCTGCTGCTCTTTGCAATTCAGGCAGAGGCGCGTCCAGGGCACCGCCGTAAGCCGGACCGCCGTAATGGGCTCAGAACAAACCTCGCAGGTTCCATAGGCACCCCGCTCGACCCGCGCCAAGGCATCGTCGATCGCCCGCAGCAGTTTGCTATCGGTTTGGTGTAAACGCACTTGGATCGCAGCCTCGCTTGCCGCGGTGGCCTGGTCGGCCGGGTCTCCATGCAAAGGCTGCGTCGTTGGAGCGAGCGCCTCCCGCCCCTTCCACGCTGAAGATAATTCTCCACGCTTCTCGAGTAATAATTGCTTGAATCGCTCTAGCTCTTTTGAATCCACGTCGACATCCACCTTTTCCCGGCATTTTCCGAACCCCAAATCAAACAGGGGCGGAAAGCAGACCGCTCCGCCCCGTTCTGCAGGATCCATTCCGCCGCGGCGCTCGCTTTTAACAGTATAGTCAACAACCACCCGGACTTTTAAGATTATCGGTTGCGCCAATCGGCCCCAACCTTTCCCGGGACCTCTTGCGGCGGTTGTTTTGAGCTGCCCGCTGGCGCGAATGTTCTTTGGTAAAATCCCCAAAACGATCGTCGATTTATATTGTATACGCCCGGAAGCCATCAGCCAAGCATAGAAGGAAGGGAGCGGCACCAACTGAAGAGGCCGGCAAGCCCGGGCAGGGGGCTTTCCTGCCCGGCGCCGGAGGAGAGTTTGAGCTTAAACCTCGTTCATCCGCGCAAGGCCGATTGGCGGACTCCCAGCGGGTACGCCTTGGGGTGAAGGTAAGGCCGGGTCCGCAAGAGTTCGGTGCCATCCACATTCTGCGACGGCCGGACAGGAAGCAAAGGGAGTTCTTCCCGGCCCAACAAATCTTCCAAAGCGACCTTATCATAGAGCTGTAGCACGGAACCTCGAATGGCGATCCAGCGACGCTCTCTGAAGTCTCCTAAAATCCGAGTAATGGTTTCACGGGAAGTCCCGATCAATTGCCCAATCTCTTCATGGGTGAGCGTCAGCCTGGTTTGAATACCGCCTTTACGCTTCTCACCGCTTTCGGACCATTCAACCAGAAAACGCGCGACCTTTTCCCGGGCAGACGCGGAAAGTCCGAGAGCCCTGAGCTGTTGGCATGTTTCCTGGTAACTGGCGCTTAATTGCCTGGCCGCGAGAAGCGCGACCTGCGGGTGCTGGCGCAGGAAGCGAAGAAAATCATCGCCCCTCACAAAGTCGATTTGGCAAGGTTCAAGCGTTTCAGCCGTAGCTTGAAAGTTAACCCTCGAAATCACCGCGTGCAGCCCCAGAATCTCTCCCGGCTTGGCGATTCGCAGAATCATGACTTTGCCATTCGGCGAGGTCAGGGAAAGCTTCACGCGCCCCTTGGACAGCACAAACACTCCCCGTGAAGCTTCGCCCTCGATAAAGAGTACCGAGCCCGACGGGTAGTTGATTCCCAGTTTGATGGCGTCAAAGGCCTTTGACGCATCTGGAGAAAGGCCACCCGGGAAACCCTCTGAACCTTCGGGGAAGACCCCGACCTTATTGCCCAGTTCCAACCTTTGCACTGAACGCATGGTAGCCTCCTCTTTCGCGCTAGACCACTCACGGCCATGTCAGGCCATGAGCGCCCAACAGATGATCGCTAGCTCGCCATCCTGTCCACCCCGCCAACAAGCTTGCCGCCAGCTTTGCTGTCCTTGCTCCACCGGCTTATGGCGCAACGCAGCACATGGGCCACCTCGTGCACGCCAAAAGGCGGGACAATAAAATCCGCAGCGCCTCTTTCAAGTGCGTGAATATACAGTTTGGTATCTGCAAATCGCGAGACCACGATCACGGGAACAGGCCCGTGAACCGTGGTCGCCAAGGCCAGGACGTCAGCCCACGTCCCGTCGGCCAATTCAGTGTCTGCGAAGATCGCGGCATAAAACGTCCCGTGCTCCAAAGTCCTTCGCGCCTGTTGAACGGACCCCACTAACTCAGTTTCAACTCCCTGGCCAGCCAGTAGGTTCTGGAGGGCCTTCGACCGCTCATCCTGCTTGAGTACAAGTAGCGTAGTTCCATTGTCATTCATGGCTGCCCACCGCTCCGCCCTTTCTTTAGTGTGCAAGCACAGTTCCATAACCGTCATCGGAATAATCCGTTTGGAACGTTATAGTTAAATGCACAATCGTAAGAGATAGTTAATGTGACGGTGATCACATTAAGCCATCGTGACGATATGTCGTCAGGTGATTGCGAGTACGGAGCTCAGGCAAGCTCTTTTTTATCCAACAAGTCATTGTTGGCGAACGGCTTCTACTCTACAGCTTCCACGCTCTTTTGGAATCTTCCGAAACGGAGGGCGAGGGTGGGCAGCACCAGAAGATTCAAGACTGTCGAGGTCATCAGGCCGCCCAAGATCACGATGGCCATGGGCCCTTCAATCTCCCGGCCTGCGCTACCACTGCCGAGCGCGAGGGGAAGAAGGCCCAAGCCGGTGACCAGGGCCGTCATCAGGATGGGCGCCAAACGTTCCCCGGCCCCCTTCAGGGCAGCTTCCAACCCCCAATCCAACCCCTCCTCAGAGACTAGGTGCTCATAGTGCGAAATCATCATGATGGAGTTGCGAAGCGTAATCCCAAATAGAGTCACGAAGCCAATAAGCGAGCCGAGCGAAAGATGACCGCCCGTTACCCATGCCGCCAACACACCGCCCACCAGGGCCAAAGGCAGGTTCAGCAAAACCAGCAGGAGGTTGCGATAATTTCGCATGACCACGGAGAGAAGCAGCACAATGCCGAGCCCGGCAAGCAAGGAATGAATCAGCAATTCCTGGCGTGAGCGAGCCTGCTCGGCGGCGGTCCCTCCAAATTCCACGTAGGTCCCTGCCGGCAGCGAAAGCCGGTCGATACTCCGTCTTGCACCGTGGATAAAGGAAGCGAGATCGCGGCCCTCGACGTTGCAGGTTACGGTGTCAACACGGCGGGCACCTTCATGGCGGATAATGGACCGCCCCGAACCCTCTTCAATATCCGCAATCTGGCTGAGCGGGACATAATTCCCATCGGGCCCACGGAGGGGCAAATTGCCAATCTCGTTCTCGCTTTGCCGGTCCTGCGGCGCCAGAATGACCGAGACGTCAAGCACCCGGTTTCCATGGTAAACCTGGCCGACAAGATCTCCTCCAAACGCCGTTTCGACGACTTTAAGCACGTGGACGGGATCAAACCCCCAGCGGTTAAGTTCCTGTTGCCGCAGGCGAATAACCACCTGGGGCGCGCCCGGAGGAGACTGGATCTCAACGTCCCGCGCGCCGGGAGTCCTGGCCAGCACGCGCGCCACTTTCCCGGCAGCTGAATCGAGCTGGCCAAGACGGTTTCCGAAAATGTTTACGGCCACGCCCGACGCATACCCTGAAAGCGTCTCGTTGATTCGTTCGGTAAAAAAACTGTTGGAGGAAAAGACAGCTCCGGCGAATCCGCGAAGCACCCGGTGAATATCGGCGCGCGTCGCTCTCATCTGGCCGCCGCTAAGGTGCGGCTTGAAATTCACCTCAAATTCGCTTGCGTGCGTGCCGCTCGTGTCATCGCCAAGTTCCGCCCGGCCCGCTCGCTGGGCCACGGAAGCGACATTCGGAATTCTGAGGAGAGCCTGGGTGACCCGGTCGCCAAGGCGCAGCGATTGCCGGATGGAGGTTCCGGGCACCAAGGTCATGTGCACGGTAATATTCCCCTCGGCCAAATGAGGAAGGAAAGAACCCTTCAGCCTGGGCAGGATGAAAGCTCCCGCAAGGATGACCGCGGCGACGCCGGCCAGCACTCCGTAGGGCGCCTTTTCAACTCCCATCAGCAGGTTCCGATAACCCGCCTTCAGCGAGCGCAGCAGAGGAGACTCCTGCGGCGGCAAGTCGCGCCCGCCGAGAAGCAGATAGCAAAGCGCGGGCGTCACGGTGAGCGCCACAACCAGCGAGGCCAGGATCGCCCAGATATAAGCCATGCCCAGCGGCGCAAAAATGCGGCCTGCGAGCCCCGACAGAGTGATGACCGGGAAAAAAACCAGAATGACCGCAAAAGTAGCGTAGACGACCGCGCTGCGCACTTCAATGGAAGCGTCGAAAATCACTGAAAAGACGGATCGCGGATGCGGAAGGGAGTTGTTTTCGCGCAGGCGCCGGTAGATGTTTTCGACGTCGATCACGGCGTCATCCACGACTTCCCCGATGGCAATGGCCAGGCCGCCCAGGGTCATGGTGTTAACGCTTTGGCCCAGCTTGTCGAGCACCACCACAGCCGCCAGCAGCGAAAGAGGAATGGCCACGGAAGAGATCGCCGCGGTGCGAAAATTGAAAAGAAACAAGAAAAGCACAACGATAACCAAGCCCGCGCCAATCAGCAGAGAAGACCGGATATTGTGCAGCGCGTTCCGGATGAAATCTGCGGGGCGAAAGACGTTGGCATCCAGGATGATCCCTTGCCGCGCGAGCGCGGGACGAAGAGCCTGCAGGACGCCGTCAAGCCTCCGGGTGACCTCCAGGGTATTGGCGCCGTACTGGGATGAAATATCCATCACCAGACCCGGAACACCGCGAACCGTAGCTCCGCCAATCGCCGGGGCGGGCGCTTCCGTGACCTGGGCGACCTGGCCCAGCGTGACGTTCGAGCCGTTCCGGTGAAACACCACGGTCCGAGCAATCCGGGCGGGCGAGTTCCATTGGCCCCGGGTCGCGAGCACGATCCGCTGATTGGGCGTATCCATGAACCCGGCGCCGCGAATGCCGGTGGCGCGGCTTGCGGCGTTGAGGACGTCTCGGACGCTCAGACCGTACTGAATCAGCTTTTCGGGCTCAAACTGAATCTGAATCTGCTCCGGTTCATCTCCAAAGACCGCTACTTTCGCTACGCCCGGAACCGCAAGCAGGCTGGGCTTGAGGGTCCAATCCGCCACCGTGCTCAGGTCCATCAGCGAGTGATTTGGCCAGGTAAGCCCGATCTCCAGAACCGTGCTGGCGGAGGAAGTGAGCGGTGTCATGATCGGCGGCAGGACACCCGCCGGCAAATGCCCGGCAACCGTCGCCAGGCGTTCGCCTGTAACCTGGCGGTCAAGATAGATATTGCGGTTGGAGCGAAAAACTACGGTGACAACGGAAAGGCCTTGGATTGAGCCGGAGCGCACCGTCTGAACGCCCGGCGCACCGACAATCGCCCTTTCGATGGGCAGGGTGACAAGCAGCTCCACCTGCCCGGGAGCAAGGCCGGGCGCTTCCGTCTGAATGGACACTTCCGGGGGCGCGAAATTCGGAAAGATGTCATAGCGCGCCTGCGAAAGCGAATAAACCCCGTATCCCAGGAGCGCACAGGCAAGAGCAATGACGACTCCGCGAAAATGAAGCGACCAGCGAACGATAGCCTTAAGCATGGGAATGGACCGTCAATCCTCCGGCTGAATTTCATCGCGAAATTCTTCTGAGAGCAGAACTTGAGCTCCTTTCACCACGATCTTGCCTCCCGGAGAAAATCCCTGCGGGACAAAAAGGTCTTTGCCCTGCTGCTGGGCAGTCTCCAGCAGTCGCCGGGAAAAACGGCCGGGTTCGATTTCTTCGTAAACCCATCGCCGGCCTTTGGTCCACACGACGGCTGAAAGGGGAACCAGAACTCCGGGGGTCTTTTTCCCCACAACAAGCTGCGCCACCAGATTGGCGCCCGGGGCAAGGCCCGCGTAAGCGGAAGTGCGGTAGAGCAGTCCGGCGCCCTGAATGCGCGGGTCGACTCGGGGAAAGGCGGAAACAAACACCGCTTCCCGGCGCTTTCCGCCCGGCAATTTCAGTTCTGTTCTTGCCGGGTAAGCAGCAGCCTTGTCCGTGGGGACCGTCACCTCGACCAAAAGTGTTTTTTGATCCAGAACGCGATTGAGAATGGGCGCTCCACTCTCAATCCATTGTTCCACCACACTGCCCCACTTCTGCCCGGCCACCATTCCTTCCAGCTGCAATTCCTGTTGAGCCGCCTGGACGTCCGCCTGATCCGAACTGAAAGCGCCTTTCGCAGACTGGAGCGCTTTTTGGGAAGCGTTCTGCTTGTTCTGATAAAGAGATTTCATGCGGGCATATTCTTTGCGGGAAACGTCCTCCCTGGCGCGCGCCTTGGCAAGTTGAGCTTCCGCGGCCACGTGGGCCTCACAGAACTTGGCTAGGCTCTCGACGGAAAGGATCACGGCAGGCGCCGTAATCTGACGGCGCGCTGAAGTTTTCTTGAGCGGCGCGGTTGTAATCCCGGCAAGATCTTGGGCCTGAGGACTCACGGTAATGACGGTGCGGCCGTTCTGAACGGAAATCTGAGACGCGATTGGGACAATTCTTTCCCGGTGTTTTTTAGCGGAACGGCCTTTGCGGCCCTGAGCAAAAGCCAGGAACGCGGCGCCGGCCACGATCAATGCAATCGTTCGGGCTACAGTCCTCTTAGCGACTCTATTCATCGGTTCGCATCCTCCCTCGGGTGGGAACTTTTTAATTCCGGCGATTGCGGGGCTGCCGCGGAAATGTCCCCTGATTCGAGCGGGCGTTCAACGGCGTCTTCGAGAGCGCCCAGGGCGCTTTGTGCGCGGCCAAGCGCTGCAAGCCACGCCTGGCCCAAAGCCGGCCTTTCCAGCAAAACGGCATTGAGCGCCAGCCGGTCGGCCTGGCCTATTGCCACGACGCGGCGCTCTTTCGGAATCACCACGCGCTCCAACTGGCCCAGGGCTTTTTCGGTTCCGTCCAGCACGCGCATGGACGCCCGATACCTGGCCAGCGACTCTTCGCCATCGGCAATGGCCCTGGCCTGGGTGGCCAGGAAAGCCTCAGCCGCCTCTTTGCGGCGGGCCTCGGCTTCCGCGATGGGCCCTTGATTACGGTTAAAAATGGGAAGCGTAACCGAATATCCCAAAGTGAAGTAGTTGTGGGTTTCCTCGAACTGATACCCGGGACCGATGTGGAAATTGGGATATTGTTTGGCAATTTCCAATTGCAACGCGGCTTCCGAAGCCGCGTACGCCGCGAGCGCTCCGCGGACGTCGAGCCGGTTCAATACGGCGTCGCTCTGGATAAGCTGGCGAGAGATCAACTTGGTCCCCGGCGGATCATCAAAACCGGGCCATGCGAGTTTGATTCCGCCAAGTCCCGCCACCGGAACTCCAACCGCCGCCGCAAGCGCCGCGCGGGCTTCCGGCACGCGGCCTTCGGCGGCCTCAACCGCCACGCGCGCGTTGAGGAGCAGGAGGCGGGCGTTATCAACCCTCGGACGGGAAATCTCACCCGCCGCAAGCCGCTGTTCGAGCAGGGCGGCGTGCAGGACTTCAAGTCGTTGCTGAAGGCGCAGCAGACGAAGCTGCCGAGTCGCCAAAAAGTAGCGGACCAGCTCCTTGCGAACGCCGCTGCGAACCTGCCACGCGGCCTCTGCCAGGGTCAGACGGGCTTCCCGGGCGATATCCTTGGCCTGTTCCACGCGGATTCTGCGCTTGCCCGCCGTCTCAATGGGAACCAGAAAGCTTAAAGCGAACAGATAGGGGCTGGGCATTCCGGGCTGCAAACTGAACGTGGGATTCGGCCTTGCGCCAGCCGTGACGATTCCAGCCTGGGCAGCGCTGATCTCCGCCCGCGCTTCCGCCAAAACCGGGCTGAAGTAAAAAGCCGCGAGCGTAAGCATTCTAAGGTTCCAGGCCCGGGGCGGCCAGGGATTCACGTCGTGTCCGACATTTTCTTGAATAAACTGCCTTACTGGGGGTGCAAGCACGCTTCGCGCCTGAAGTGACGCCGCAGTTGCAGCGGGGGAAATTGGCACAGGGTGATAACGCCGGACCGGCGCGCAGCCTGCCATCCCCCAAACCCCCAGGAGCAGGGTCGCGGAGATGCAACGCAATTTGCGGAATGGCCTTTTCATGACGGAATAACGCCCCGAAGCCTTTCCCGGACGATTGAAAGTCGCTTGGCGGTCTCCCAGGGGTCAACCCAAAGCACCGGGAGAAACGCAAGTTTCCGGGCAGCGAAAGATGGTAGGGAAACAGGAATTCGCGAGGTTTCTAAATCCGTAGTGGAGCGGGCGGTGAATGCGTGGAGGCGTCCGGAAAGAGAGCGCAGCCAGACGGCAAAGCCAGGATCAGGCCGGAAGGTTGAAGCTGCAAAACACCCTGGGGACGCGAACACCGCTCGCGCATTTTCCTGGCTTGATGAATGACCACGCAAAATGCGCAGGCAAAGAGGGTCACGCCGCCGCCTGCGTTGAACAGGATGTCATGCATTTCCTGGCGGGGACCGTCCCATCGGTCGATGGTTTCAGCTACGGGACCGGTAAGGTACCAGCCCATCCAAAGAAGGATAATAATCCTGAGCAGCCGTAGCCCCATGATCCCTTTATAGCCCCCGCGGCATCCTCCGGTCAACGCGAGAGATCCTTTATGCGATGCTTCTCTGCTTTAAGATGTTGCCCCGGCAGGCGCCCGCCACTTCTCTCTCGCGCCGTAGAACGCCTCCGATGGACCATGCCGCGGCAGTCGGCGCTGCCGACCCGTGCGCCATCCGCTGGCAAGCAACTATAAGAAGCGATACCTGACCACAAAGTAGACAACGTAAAGCCAACTGAAGATTCCGTGCAGGATCGCCCACAAAACGCTCCGATTGACGCTCCAGGACAAGATCATGGCAAGAGCGGAGCCAAATGAAATTCCCTGCCTTCCGATTTCACGCATCGTCAGCCTCCTGTGCCGGACGCCGCGCCGCCAGCCGTTTGCTGAGGAATCAGGCATCCAAGGAACTACGGAAAGTTGATTTTTCGAAACACTTCAGCGTTGGCGGGTTTCAAAGGGACGCTGGCGGGCGCCACTCGGACGGTAATTTCAAACGGAACCTTTGCCGGCGCCAGGCAAGCGTGATCGTTGCAGGCCTGATAGGCAAAGTTCCCATGCAACTGGTAGGTTCCCGGCTGAAGCGCGCGGCTGACCCGCAGAAGGGCTCCCACTCGCACCTCGCCCTCGTAGACCGAGATCGGGGAATCCAGGAAGTCGAACTTTTGGGGCTTGCCTTGAGGATAGGCCACGCGATCGGCTTTCAAGGCCGCCGTGTTTTTAAAGACGACTTTAGTGGGAATCAGGTAGTCAAGGGAAGGTTGATGACTGTTGATGTGATAACCGAAGGCGATCCGGGCGACGACCGCAGCCCTGACCGCTGAATCCGGGTGGGCCGCGTTTGCCGCCAGAAAAGTCTGCACTTCCACGACGGGGCGGGTTTCGGCCGCAAGTCTAACCCCCGGCGCAAAACACATCAGCAAGCAGGCTGCGACAAAGCGCATATCGGGGATACCTTTTAGATGCCGTGCGATTTAACAAACTTCGTATAAGCCGCGCGCGCTTCGTCCAAACTGGTTTGGCAACCCGGGTCCGTTTCCCTGCACCGCAGCACCGACAGGCCGCATCCGCACGTGCACTGTTCCTTTGCCAGGACGGCCTTGAACTCAGTCAGCTGGGAGGCCGAAAGTTTTGAGACATCCACTCCGGGAATGACGGAGTTGACTTCCGCTGGGGTGCTGACCTGAATCTGTTTGGCCGCCGTATAACCCGCGGTCTTAAAATCCGAAACCGTCCGCCCGGGTTGAGCGGCAAGCAGTTCCTTAATCTCCGATTCAAAAACCGCGACGTCGGTGGTGCCAACGTGCTTGGCGTAGATGCGCCCATCCCGGCCGATGACGAAGCTTGTGGGAAGGCCCAAAATGCCTCCGTAAAGCTCGCCCAACTTGTCGCTTCCCATCACCACGGGATAGTTCATGCGGAATTGCTGGTAGAATTCCCGCACGGGCTGGGGACCGTCATCCATCGAGACTCCGATCACCGCAAAACCCTGGTCCCGGTACTTCTTTTGGAGTTCAACGAATCCTGGAATTTCAATCCGGCAGGGACCGCACCAGGTGGCCCAAAAATCGAGCAGCACAACCTTCCCTTTGTAGTCCTTCAGGTCGATCTTATCGCCGGAAAGAGCAGTGAGAGAAAACTCCGGCGCTTCCGGAAACTCACCTGTCATTTTGTGAACATTCCCAGCGGCAGGATCAATCCAGTATCGATTCACGAAATACAAGCCCGCCACAAGGATCAGTCCCAGAAAAACGCCGAGAACAATTTTGCCCTTCTTCACAACCCTCTCCTTTTAGATAAAATCTCCAGATCCGTTTGGACTTGTCCGCCCGGAACTCGCTTCGCAGAACATCCCTCTCAGCGGGGATGCCGTTTACTTCCGACATTCCCCTTCCGCTCGCTTAGGGAAGGCGCGGCAGCTCGGCCTGGGAAAACGTACCACCTGATCGCCACCCCCAGCGCCGCAAGCAGCGCCAGAATCGCAATGAATTGCGAGGTGGACAGCAGGTGATTGAACACGAATCCGCGGTCCGGATCACCCCGCAGAAACTCCAAAGAAAACCTCGCGATGGCGTAAAGAACCAGGTAGAGCAGAAAAATCTCTCCGTCCCGCGACTTATGACGATAACGCCAGATTAAGATTCCAAAAATTCCCAGCATGGTCAGCGACGCAACGGGCTGCCAGGGAAAGAGCGGAACTCCCAAGGGAACTCCGGTCATTCGGTGGGCGAATTCACTGGTGAAAGTGAGCGTCCAGAACCCGTGGCTCGCCACGCCATAGTCGCAGCCCGCGGAAAAGCATCCGACCCTTCCGACGCTTTGCCCGAGCGCAATGGCCGGAGCATACACATCGAAAACCTTCCAAAGCGGCAACTTGTAAACGCGGATGTACCAGATGCCCAGAAAGGTCGCCGCGATAAAACCCCCGTAAAAAACTCCGCCGGCCTCAAGCGTGGCAACGGAAAAAATCTGGCCCGGATGCGCGCTGTAAAAACTCCATTCCGTCAAAATCATCAGCAGCTTGGCTCCGAGAAGCGCCGCCACAATTAGCCATGTGCTGAAATCAATCAAGCGTCCGGTATCCATTCCCTCACGGCGGCCAAGCCGGACAACGGTATAGAGGGCTGCCAGCAGGGCGCTGGCCAGCACCACGCCGTAAGTCGGCAACTCGAAAGAACCTATCTTAAAAAGAATCGGATGCAATGGTCTCCCTCATATCGGGGCGATGGGTGGAACACCACCCGGTTATCCTTGAGCATTCCAATCATTTTATTTTCTGCGGCTTCAAGCTTGTCTCGCCCTTCGTTTATAGCGTAAACCGATTGAGAAAAGAAAGATACCCTGAGAGCATCGTCAGTTTGTTCAACGCCATCAGCACTCCAATGCCGATCAGGAGCACTCCCGACAACACCTCAACCGCCTGCATGTGCTTGCGAAATCGGCCGTAAAACTTGATGAACTTGCCGACTCCGAAACCCGTCAAGAGAAAAGGAATGGCCAGTCCGGCAGAGTAAACAGCCAGCAGAAACATTCCCTGGAAAACCGTCTGGCGGATCGCTGCCAAGGCCAGAATCCCCGACAGGATGGGGCCGATGCAAGGCGTCCAGCCAAAGGCGAAAGCGAATCCCAGCACGAAAGAGCCTGCGATGCCGCGCTTGGGAGCGATCGCGTTCATGCGCGCCTCGCGATAGAGAAACGGGATTTTTATGAGCCCGGTCAAATGCAGTCCAAAGACGATGATGATGGCGCCCGCCACAATGTTAAAAATTCCATGTTGGGAAAGAAGAAATCTGCCCACCGCCGTGGCCGAAGCTCCCAAAGCGATGAAGACCGCCGAGAAGCCCACAACAAAGGCTACGGAGTTGCGAAGGATCAGGGCTGTGACTTTTTCATTCGATTCCGCCTTCAGATCTTCCATGGAAAGGCCGGAGAGCATCGAGATATAACCCGGAACCAGCGGCAAGACACAGGGAGAGAGAAAAGATACCAAACCCGCCGCAAACGCTACGGGGATGCTCAGATTATGGGTCATTGCGAGTCGATTTCTCCTGGCACGGGCCTCACTTCAATCTTTTGATGCGCGAGCCCCGCCAAAGGCAGCAAGGTTTGCACACATTGTCAATCATTCAGGGAAAACTTAAGCCGCCCATCTTGCGGGAATTCACCTCCAAAGTGTATCATAGCCTGCCTTGGCGGGCTGATTCCGCGCGGTCAATCAGCAGCCGGGCGATCTTTCGATCTTGGCTTAGGAGCTATCCATTTGTTGCGCGCCCTCATTTTTGACTTTGACGGCATTATCGTCGATTCTGAACCCATCATTCTGAAACTGACCCAGGAAATGGCGGCCGCCGAAGGCTGGCAAGTCAGCGAGGATGAGTATTACCGCGACTATCTGGCGCTCGATGACCGGACGATCGTCGAACATCTCTACTCGACCCACGGGCGGCCCATCGACCCCCGGCGTTTGAAGCAGTTGGTTGACGAAAAGACCCGCAAGTACGAACAGATCATCAAAAATGGACTGCCCACTATGCCGGGCGCCGTCGAATTTGTCCGGCAGGCCTCCGAGATCTATCCGCTGGCAATTGCCAGTGGAAGCATGCGCAGCGAAATCGAGTACCTGCTCGGGAAGCTGGAATTGCGCGGTAATTTCCAGGTGCTCGCTACGGCCGACGATTGCGCAAGGTCAAAGCCCGATCCTGAGGTCTATTTGAAAGCGTTCGCGCGCCTGGCGGAGATCCCTCAATTCCAAACCGATCCCTTGCATCCGGCTGAGTGCCTGGCCATTGAGGACGCGCCCGGCGGCGTCGCTGCCGCACATGCCGCCGGACTCAAGTGCCTGGCGCTCGCCCACAGCCGCTCCCTTGATGAACTTCGCCACGCCGATTGGCTCTTCGAGGGATTTGGCGACGTCGACCTAAAAGCTGTTGCCCGCACGTTTAACAAGGTTTAGAGACATCTCTGCAAAAGATTGCTCCTCCCTCGAATGCAATTTATTTGTGAAAATAAGAAGGCCTAACACTAAGTCCACCGAGGGAACTGCCTCGCCAACCGATTCGGCAAGCTGTGGCATAAAGAACATGGAGGAATACGCTGCCAACAAGTACGTCTGTCCAATCTGTGTTGAATTTCTCTCCATGTGAAACTCTTCAGTCTTGCGAACTATGGCACAACTGCATAAACCCGGATTTCCGCGGCGCTGCCCTCACGGCTCGGAACAGCAAGATACAGTCGTTTGAGTTCAGGTACAAAGAGAGAAGTGCGTGCCCCGGAAGCCGTGGGAATGGTTGCAAGCCCCTGATAATGGTCTGCGTCAACTTGCTTGACGACGCTGATAGCGCCTTGCCCTCCGGAGACGTAGATGCGCTTCTGCACAGAATCGTAGTAGAGATCGTCGGCGTCACCCACCACCGGCAGGTGCGCCAGAATCTTGCCTGAGTCCGGGTCGAACACTAGAAGGACAGCCCGCCTGCGGCAAACAACGAAAAGGCGATGCTGGACCTTATCATAAGCCATTGGGAAATTAGCTCGGTATTTGAGCATCGGCCAGCGCTGGACCACCGAGTGCTGCGCCCAGTCAGCTACATCAATCTCTTGTTTAGTCGGAACATTAATGTAAATTCGCGCGCCATCCCTTCCGATCTCAAACGCCTCTGGATGACCCGGGAGACTGATCCTTCCGAGGTCCTTCCCTGTCATGCCGCTTAACACGGCCAGACCGCCATCCCCGTACCCAACATATACGAGCCCGGCATCCTGGTCGTAACGAATGTCATCGGCGTCCGAGGGAAAGTGAACGGTCGAAAGCAGTTCAAAATTCGTGCCGTCGAATATCCGGCATGTGCCGTCCCCGCCGCTTGCCACAAACAACTTGTTCGATTCCGGAACATAGAGCACACCTTGCGGTTCCTTCAGCCCCTGAATGTGGTCAATATCTTTCCCATCTGCAAGGTCAATCACCTCGACGGTGTTGTTTCCAAGCGCCGAAACAAACAGCCTGCGCCCATCAAGGTCAACGCTCATATGGTCGATTCGGCCACCGACCCCAGGCATTGGAATGGACTGAATTAACTTAAGAGGTTCTCTTGCCTGGCAGTTCGCGACCGGGGCAGCAAGAAACGCTGCCAGAACAAAGGCTCCTAGCCAATTCTTCATCACAGACTCCTCTTTGCCCTCGTAAGGGCCGCAAAGCCCCATGGATTCCTCTCACTGTATCAGAGTGGAGGATGCCATACCATCAAGCAGGTTCGAGCCTGTCATCCGGAGCCCGTTCGCTTCTCTCAGGGTAAATTCCGCGAAGGATTTGCTCTTTTCGTCTTAAGCGGGGCACAACGGGTACTTCGCGGAAAGCAGATTCCTCGCTACGCCCGAAATAACGGCCTGGGGGAGTTGCTGTGGCAACAAGCTAACCTCATGGCTTCCTAATTTCGCTGATTCTCATCCAAAACTCTGATGTAATCTTTGACTTGGCATGCCGCCTCGGCTGACGGGCCGGACGGCGCTGAAACCCAGGGCAAAATTCTGAATCGAAGAAGGTGAGCCATGATTATTCGACGTGTCGGAGTACAAGCCTTAACGATGGTGGCCGTGGCAGTCCTGTTCTTGGCCGGTAACTCCTCAGCCCAAACCGCCGTAACCTCTACCCAGGCCGACCAGCAGCAGGTAATGCTGACGGTCTACAACTCCAACATTGCCCTGGTCAGGGACGTTCGCCGGGTCCATTTACCCACCGGCCAGATTGAGTTGGGCTTTTCGGGTGTTGCTCCTCAGATTGAGCCTGCAAGCGTCCAGGTGGTTTCCCGGACGGCGCCAAAGGACTTCTCCGTGCTGGAACAGGATTACAGGTACGACCTGCTGGACCCGCAGAAGCTGCTGAAAAAATATGTCGGGAAACAGATCACGCTGGTTCGGCGCGTCACAGAAAACAACTCAACCAAAGAGGTGCCCGTAAAGGCCACGCTGCTGGCGGACTCGAACGGGTTGGTCTGGAAAGTCGGCGACCAGATCGTCACCGGCATGGGGGCCGACCACTATATCTTCCCCGCCCTGCCGGCGGGCCTCTACAGCAAGCCCACGCTGGTCTGGCTGGTCAATAATCGCTTCAGCGGCCCGCAAACGCTTGAAGCCGACTACCTGACAAAGTCGGTGAACTGGACGGCGAATTATATTCTGACTCTGCCCGCTGAAAAACAAACCGCCGCCCTGAACGCCTGGGTGACGATCAACAATCAGAGCGGAACTGCCTTTCGTGACGCCGAACTCCAACTGGTGGCAGGCCAGGTGCACCGAGCCGCCCAGGAGGTTCGCCCGATGATGCGCATGCAAGCTCTCAAGGCAGACACACTGGGCGGCCTCGCTGGGGGAGTAACAGAACAGCCTCTTTCCGAATATCATTTGTATACCATCCAGCGAAAAGTGTCGCTTCCCAACAATGACTCGAAGCAGATCAGTTTGCTCGGATCGTCCAGCATCAAATTCGAAAAGACTTTCCAGGTGAACGGCCAGTCCTACTACTATTACAGTCCACTCCAGGGCGGGCAGCCCGTTAAGGAGCCGGTTCAGGCGCACATTAAATTCAAGAACTCTGAAGCCAACTCGCTCGGCGTGCCTTTGCCCGCAGGCGTGGTGCGCGTCTATCAGACCGACGCAAATGGAAATCTGGAGTTGATCGGCGAAGACAACATTCATCACACTCCCAAGGACGAAACGCTCAACCTTTACATCGGCAACGCCTTTGACGTAAGGGCCGAACGGAAACAGACCGACTTCGAACGTTTAGGAAACAATCTTTACGAAGAAGCTTTCCAGATCACGCTCCATAATCACAAGACCGAACCCATCAGTGTGGAAGTCAACGAACCCCTGGGCGGCCAGTGGACCATCCTGAATTCCAATTACAAGTATGAGAAGATCTCGGCCTTTTCAGTCAGGTTCACAGTCCCAGTGGCGGCTGGCGGCAATTCAGTACTGACGTATCGAGTCCGAATCGAAAGGTAGGCTTGGCCGCGCGCGGCAGCAATGCGGCTGGTGAGTAATGGGCCGCCGTCATCCTGAGCGCAGCGAAGGATCTGTTTTGTTCGCCTTGCCCGGAATGACACCCGCCGAGCCTTTCCCGCAAAGGACAAATGGGTTCAGTCCGACGGCATTTCAAGGATTCTTCCGCAGCCGCTACAAGATCAGCATGCTATCCCCGTAACTGTAAAAACGGTAGCGCTCTTGAATCGCATGCCGGTAGGCACGGAAAGTCAATTCACGGCCGGCAAAAGCCGACACCAGCATCAGCAGCGTCGATTTCGGCAAATGGAAGTTGGTCAGCAGCCCTTGAACGACCCGGAACCGGAATCCCGGCACGATAAACAATTGGGTTTCACCGCGCATGGGAACGATTTCCCCGCCGTGCTCCTGGGCCACAGACTCAAGCGTGCGCACGCTGGTGGTTCCTACGGCGATAACCCGCCGCTTCTCTTCCATGGCGATGGTGACGGCCCGCGCGGCCTCGCCTGAAATCTCAAACTGCTCGGCCTCCATTACGTGGTCTTCAATGTTTTCCACCTGCACCGGCCGGAACGTCCCCGGCCCCACGTGGAGCGTGACTTCACACGTTTCGACTCCCCGGGCGTTCAGTTGGTCCAGAATACGCTTTGTGAAGTGAAAACCCGCCGTGGGGGCTGCAACCGCCCCGTGCACTTTGGCGTAAACCGTTTGATAAGTTTCACGGTCCGATAGGTCATCCGGGCGGCGCACGTAAGGCGGCAAGGGCACGTGCCCGAGGCGGTCGATCATGCCGGCCACGCTGCCCTCCTTTGCCCTCAGCCGCACCGTGCGCAATCCGTGTTCTCCCCGGCCAAGCACCTCCGCCTCAAGCTCTTCATCGCCAAAAACCATCACTTCCCCGGTCCGGACCCTGCGCCCGGGGTGCACCAGTCCGCTCCAGACGTCGTCACCCTCGTTGCGCGTCAGAAGCAATTCAACTTCAGTGGTAAGGTATTCACGCGCGGCCGGGTTGTGCATGCCCACTTTTTGCGCCCGGGTCCCGCGGCGCCGGCCAAGCAACCGCGCCGGGAAAACCCTTGTGTTGTTCACCACCAAAAGGTCGCCGGACCGCAGGATTCCGGGAATTTCTCGAAAGGCGCGGTCCTCGAACGACCGCTCAGCACGGTTCAAAAACATCATGCGGGAAGCGTCGCGCTCAGCCAGCGGCCGCTGGGCAATCAGTTCCTTCGGCAGATCGTAATTAAATTCATCAATTCGCATGGTGAACTATTTTACGCCCAATTCCTTCGCAACCACGGCAAGATGCAACGGACGAGCTGGACGACGGCGATGATCGTCGTGTGATACAGTCGATTCATGCCTTCAACAACCGTAACCGTCTCCCCCAAAGGGGCGGAGAGATTATCATCAGGCCACCCGTGGATCTATCGCAGCGACATCTTGTCCGCCGCGGAGGTCGAGCCGGGAGCCATCGTCAGCATTCAGAATCGCAAAAAGCGATTTCTCGGCCAGGCCCTTTACAGCAATCAATCCCAAATCGCCCTGCGGCTTCTCACGCGGGAGAAGCGACCGTTTGATCGGACGTTTTTGACGGAACGCATTCAAGCCGCCGCGGCCTACCGCCGGCAGGTGGTAAAAGATACGGAAGCCTACCGCATGGTGGCGGCCGAGGGCGACCTGCTTCCCTCCCTGATCATTGACCGCTACGGAGATTCTTACGTTGTTCAAACTCTCAGCCAGGGCATGGAATCCCTGAAGCCGACAATCGTGGACATTCTCAAAGAACACTTCCGGCCCAAGACGATCATCGAGCGCAATGACGTGGCGGTCCGGGCTCTCGAAGGTTTGGAGCAAAAAAAAGGCGTTCTCGACGGCGAACCTGCGACGGAAACGATCGCCGCCATCAATGGAATGCGGTTCGCCTTTGACCTTCTGGAGGGCCAAAAAACGGGCGGATTTCTCGACCAGCGGGAAAATCAACTGGCCGCCCGGACTTACGCTCGCGGGCGGGCGCTCGACTGCTTCACGTACACCGGAGGCTTTGCGGTCAACGTGGCGCCCGCCTGCGACTACGTCCTGGGAATTGATGCTTCTGAAGAAGCTTTGCAGAAAGCCCGGCGCAACAGCGAACTCAACGGGCTCAACAACGTTGAGTGGAAGCAAGCCAACTGTTTTGATTATCTCAAAGCCGCCGACCAGGCCCGCGAACAGTTTGACCTGATCGTGCTCGATCCTCCGGCCTTTGCCCGGCAACGCTCAAGCCTGGATTCCGCTTTGCGCGGCTATAAGGAACTCAACCTGCGCGCGCTCAAAATCTTGAACCCGGGAGGATACCTCGTCACCTGCAGTTGTTCGTATCACGTCGCGGAGTCTGATTTTCTGGAAGCCCTTGCCAGCGCCGCCCTGGACGCTCACCGCACGGTGACCGTGGTGGAACGGCGAACCCAGTCGCGCGATCATCCGATCCTGCTTACGGTGCCCGAAACGCATTACCTGAAATGCCTGATCCTGCGGGTGGCCTGAGCTTGCCCAGATGCCGTCCATTTCAGGATAGAATACAGGGATGGTTCGCCTCTCCCTTCTTCCGGCGCTCATCGGCTGCCTGATGCTCTCCGCGCAACCCGGCGGAGCGCAAGGGTTAAGCCTTTCGCTTTCCGTTAAGTCACAAACCATCGTGGCGCCGAACGCCATTCAAGCGGTGCTGCTGTTCCGGAATACCGGCCAGCAAACGATCTGGCTTTACCGGCCCATCAAAAACGCATCCATGGCGCAGTCGAGGAACCCTTTTGAGGCTGCGGCGGCAAACGCGACAGGTCCCAACACCACTTCCGGAGGTTCCACTCTTGAAGTTCATCTGGCGCCCGCCAATGCCAAGGCTGGCGGCAACGGAGAATTCGCTGCCCGGGGTTCGGTGATTCTTACACCGGGCTTCCCGCATCCCGGACTCATTCGCCTGGTCCCGGGAAGAGAGTATGGCGTGCGCGTGGGAATTCTTGTCGCGCCCGCCGAGGCCAAAACCGGGAATGGACGCCGGCCGGTTTGGGGCCCTTACCAATTTTCCGTCACCTACTCAGCGCATTACTCCAACCAGGACGACGTGGAGCGCGAGCTTGGCGTCAACCTGTGGCATGAGCGGTTGCGCAGCAACAGCGTCACGCTGGATCTCACGCCGCCCGCGGGCCACGGATCGATTGAGGGAACGGTGGTCGGGTCGGGCAGAGAATCCCTTGCCAATATCCTGGTCACCCTCAGCGACGCGGACGAAAACCCGCTCAATCAAACGCGCACGGACCTCCAGGGAAGATTTTCATTCACGCGTCTCGGGTGGGGCCGTTACTGGGTTGCTGTTCGCCAGCCGGGCTCGACCCAAAACACCACGGTCTACCGGCATTTCGATTTGAGCGGCGGCTCGCCCCAGGCAAGCGCGCAGATGATGATGCTCCCCGCCGATAGCGATAAGTCCAGCCTGCTTCTGCACAAGCCGGTGCTTTTCCGCATTGTCGATGCTTCCGGCCATCCGCTTGCCGGGATCCAACTTGTGATCGTCTGGTCAACCGGAACGGCCATCGCAAATTTCAAGGGTAAAACTGACAAGGAGGGCTCCGCGGCGATAGACTTAATCCCCGGACGAAATTTTGTGACCTTCAGCAGGCACAAATGCACAAAGCAAGATCGCCGCGTGGACGTCGAGCCGGGTTCCGGCGTGAACGGATTTAAGTACACCCTGAATTGCTGGCAGTAACAATCGATGGAAAACAAAACCGCCAATCGAGAAGGTGCGGCCCGAAGCGAGCGGGCACGCCATCGCAGCGTCGCGAGGGCCGAGTGCCGGTAGAATCGAGCGTCATCATACCGACGTACCAGAGGGCCGGCATCCTGGCTGAAACGCTGGACGCCCTGGGCCGCCAGACCACGCTCGATTTTGAAGTGATCGTCGTCTCGGACGGCAGCGATCCGGAAACCAGCGCCCTCGCCGAAACCTACCAGGCGGCGTACCCGCTGCGCTGGATATTCAATCCTCAAAACCAGGGGCAGGCTTCTGCGCGAAATACCGGCGCCGCCGCCGCGGAATCGGACCTTCTTCTTTTCCTCGACGACGACACCACTCCCGTACCCTGCTGCGTCGAGCAGCATCTCCGTTGCCGCCGGCAATTCGGCGAAGCGGCCGAGCTGGTGGTGCTGGGAAGAATCCGTCATCAGTATTCCCAACCACCCAAATCCCACACCGAGCGGCTGCTGCGCGAGGTGCGTGACCGCGCTCTTGAACAATATGAGGCTGCGGCGGTCGGCATGCGCCTGGAATTCGGCAAGATGGCGGCCTGCGGGCTGAACGCCTCGCTTCGCCGCAGCGTTTTTTTGGCCGCGGGCGGCTATGACACGAGCTTGAATTATGTTGACGAGGACACCGAATTCGGCGCCCGCCTGTACGACCGGGGCGTCCGCTTCGTCGTGGCGCCGGATGCCGCCGTGGTCCATCACGACACCAAAGATATCGTCCGTTACTACTGCCAGATCTCGCGCCTCTCGGGACGAAAGGATCTCTACCGAAGGCGGGAAAAGCAGCAGTGGAACGGACGCATTCCGCTGCTCGCGCAGATGCACGGCGGAAGCTGGTGGCGAAAATTAATCCATCGCATGGCGTGGCGCCTGCCTTGGGCCTTCCAGCTTGCCGGGAGATTCAGCCGGGCGGCCGCAGACGCAACCGGCTCGCGGTTGGCCTTCCGGGTGTGGTCGAAATCGAGCGTGGGTGAATACTGGAAAGGCGTCCGGGCGGAAGGTGAAACCATCCCGTCGCTGCGCGGAGTGGCCGGCCCTCCGGTTCCGGTCTTGATGTTCCACAGCATCACCGCTCCCGCCGGCAAAAACCTGTGGGCGTTTTATCTTTCGCCCCGGAAATATTCCCGCTTCATCGCGGCGTTGAAGCTCGGAGGGTACCGCTCGGCGCTGGCCGAGGAGTGGCTGGAGGGAAAGTGTCCCACGCGAAGCGTCATCCTGACATTCGACGACGCCTACGACGACTTCTATACGAATGCTTTCCCCGCGCTCGAGCGCCACGGCTTCCGATCAACCGTATTTGTGGTTGTCGACCGGATCGGCCAGACAAACCTTTGGGACCGGGTAAGAGGCGGCCCTGGGCGATCGCTCCTCTCGCTCGCCCAGATTCGTGATTTGCATCGGCAAGGCGTGCAATTCGGGTCTCACACGCTGACGCACCCCATGCTCACCAGCCTCCCGGATAAGGAACTGGATCGCGAGTTGCGCGACTCCAAGAGCAAGCTGGAAGATCTTCTTGGCGCCGAGGTAAACTCCCTTGCCTACCCGTGGGGCGGCGTGGACGGGCGAGTGCGGGCGGCGGCTGCGCGAGCCGGTTATAAAATAGCGATGACCACCGAAGACGGGTTGAACCGCTTGGAGGATCCGCTCGGCCTGAAACGCACGAATGTATGCGAAATTGATAATCTGATTTGGCTGGCGCTGAAGCTTGAGACCGGACGTGATCTCCGCCAGCACGCCGTGGAACGCCTGATCAAATGGGGCCTGCATCCGGGATGGGGTGAAGCCGTGGAAGCGCCGCCTCCTGCAGAGGCCGGCCGCGCGCAGGGCTCGGGCGATGCAGCCGTTGATGATATACTTCCGCGGACTCCCGGCATGGAACCTTGACGCGGGGGCAAGCCGCAAACGGTCCAAGATCTGCTATGAAAATTTCCGTCATCATGCCCACCTACAACTATGGACATTTGCTTCCCGGCACGTTGCGGACGCTCGAGGCCCAGACCTTCAAGGACTTTGAACTGCTGGTTGTGGATGACGGCTCAACCGACAATACGGAGGAAGTGGTGCGAGGGTTCTCACCACAGCTTGGCAATTGCCGGTATCTGAAAAAGCCGCACACCGGGCCCGCCGATTCAAGAAGGGTTGCCGTCGAGGCTGCTACGGGAACGCACATCGCCTCCCTCGATTCCGACGACATGTGGTCTCCGGAATACATGGAGACCGTGCGGAGCAGCTTTGCAAGGCATCCCCATGCTGAAATGTTTTTTTGCGACGGCCTTCACGTCCAGGCGACGGGCAAAGTGATGTACGGCGCGCTGCCGGGCGATCCGCCGCCCGCTTCCGGACAGGTTACATCGCTACGGGAACTGTTTGTGCTCTGCATCAACTTTTGCCCCACGGGCATGGTGTTCACAAAATCCCTTTACCAGCGGGTTGGCCCTTTTGACGCGCGCTACGGTTTCGGGCTTTGCGACGATACGGATTGGGTGGTTCGAGCCGTGACCGCCGGGGCCCGCTGCATTCGAATGAACCGCAAACTCTTTTTGCACCGCGTTCACGGGGCCAACTTGACCACCGATCCCGTCGCTTACCTTGAGCCGTGGCTCAGCGTCTATGCGGAAAAGATCCAAGGCGGCCCGCTCGGTCCGGAATTCGAGCGCTATGCGCGGCAGTTCACCCGCGGATATGTTCTGCGGCTTCTTGGAGTCTGCTCTCCTGCAAAAGGGCGGGCATTGCTTTCCAAGACGCTTGAAGTCCTTCCCGGTGACTTCATTCTGAACTGCGCGTACGCTTCGACCTATTTGGGATCAACCTCCGCATTAAAGCTGCTGAAACTGGGAAAGCGTTTGATCAGAAAAAGCTTCCAGCACAACCAAAGACTTGATCTGAGCGCGCCTCCGGCGGCAATATTTGAAGGCGTAAAGTAGTCCGGATTTCAATCGTGCGGGCCAGGTGACTCCGGGTCACGGCGCGCTTTGGTTCCATGCCCAAAATGCTCACGAAAAGCTGCAGAGACATCATCAAAGAATGGGATGAACGCGCGCAAGGAGACTGGAGGCGGTCGGTTTGGGCCGAGGCCTCGGAGTCGGAAGAAGCCTTTCGGGCTTCCGGCGAGCGCGACTACGGCAGGCATATCCGCCCGTTTTTGTCCGCTCAGGGAATCAATCCCGGCAAGCTGGTTGCCCTCGAAATCGGCGCGGGCGTGGGCAGAATGTCAGAATTTCTTTGCCGGAATTTCCACCGGCTTGTGGCGGTTGACGCCTCGCGGGAAATGCTGCGGATCGGAAGAAAAAGGATTGCCGGCGGCAAGGTGCTGTGGCTGTGCAACGATGGGAAAACCTTAAATGCCGTTGCCGACGCTTCGGTGGACTTTATTTTTTCCCACAGCGTATTTCAACACATCCCTCGCGCGGAGGACGTCGCCGTATACGTGCGGGAGGCAGCGCGCGTCCTCAAGCCCGGCGGATCGCTGGTTTTTCAAGTGATGAACCAGCCGCACTTTTCCGTTGGGCCATGGAAAGTGACGTTGATTGTTTCCCACCGGTTTCATGTCCCGCGCGTCCGAATCCATCGGGGCGGCGGGCTTGAGGTCTACCCCATCCGGATCGGCGCCATTCGCAAAGCATGCGGCGAGTCGGGCCTTGAAATCGCCTGCATCCTCCATCGTTTTACGCAGAACACCTGGATTTGGGCGCGGAAGGCGGCAATCCAGGCGGAGGCAGGCCCAGTTGAAGCAAGGGCCTCCCGTTTAGCTCAAACACCATGACGTGGCCAACCATTGCGTTGTTTCTGGTTCTGGCGGGCGTTGCCGACGTCCTGGCCATGGCGCTCTGGTACGCGTGCAGCTGGCCCCGCTCGCAAATTCTGGGACACGCGCTGGTCCGCGGGCCGGCAAAGGCCAAACGGCTTGCCCTCACTTTTGACGACGGGCCGCTCGCGCCCTTCACGGAGCAAATCCTCGACGTTCTCAAGAGCCGCGGCGTCCACGCCACGTTTTTTGTCTGCGGAAAAAATGCGGAGGCGCATCCTGAAATCATCCGCCGCATCCACGCGGAAGGCCACGCGCTCGGCAACCACACCTGGTCGCATCCCTACCTTTACTTTTTAAGCCGCCGCAAGATGGCGGAAGAGATCGACAAAACCCAGGAGGCTGTTCGCGCGGCGGCGGGCCAAGTTCCCAGGCTTTTTCGGCCGCCCTACGGCGGGCGCTGGTTCGGCCTCTATCCGGTCCTTCGCAAGCGCGGGATGGAACTGGTCCAATGGTCGCTCGATCCTCACGATTGGCAGCTTGACGCGCAAGGCATTCTCGCCCGCGTGCGCGCCGGCTTCCGCCCGGGAGCGGTGATTCTTCTGCACGACGGCCGGCAAGCGCCCGGAGGCTATTTGCGCCGGCTCCGGGAAAAAGGCCTGCCAACGGGTGACTGCGAAAGTTCAATCACCGGGCGTTCGGCAACCGTTGAGGCCTTGCCCTCATTGATCGACGAGGCCCGCAAGCAGGGATTCGAATTCGTGCCGGTGGAAGACTTCCTTCCGCTTTGACCGATTGACGGGGGTGGAGTGGCATTCAGTTGGCTTGATCTGGCTGTGGTGGTCGTCTATCTCGCGGCGGTTACGCTGTTGGGAGCGCGTTTCGGGAAACGCCAGCGCACGCTGCGCGACTACTTCCTGGGAGGGCGGCAGCTTCCCTGGTGGGCCATTGCCCTGTCCGTCGTCTCGGCCGAGACCAGCATCCTCACCATCATCAGCACGCCGGGAATCGCCTACGCCACCAACCTGGGCTTTCTTCAGCTTGTCTTCGGCTATCTTGTGGCACGAGTGGTGGTCAGCTTTGTCCTGATCCCCAAATACTTTGCGGGCGAACTCTTCACGGCCTATCAACTGATCGAGCGGCGCTTTGGCCGCACGCTCAAGGTCTTCACCGCCGCGCTGTTCCTGGGCAGCCGCGCCTTTGCGGAGGGAGTTCGAGTCTTTGCCATCTCCGTCGTCATTGAAGTAATCTTCCGGACGGGAGTGCTGCCCGCCGTTTTGATCATCACGGCCCTGACGCTTTTCTACACCTTCGAAGGCGGGCTCACGGCGGTCATCTGGACCGACGTCACGCAGCTCTCAATCTATCTTGTGGGAACCGTCATCGCCATGTTCGTAGCGGTGCATGGAATTCCGGGCGGCTGGACCGAGATCGCCCATCTGGCCAGCGTCTCGGGCCACAAATTCGCAATCTTCGACTTCCACTTCAACTGGCACCAGCCTTACCTGTTCTGGTCGGGACTGATCGGCGGCACCTTCCTCTGCAGCGCCAGCCACGGAACCGACCAACTGATCGTGCAGCGGCTGCTCGCCGCCAAAAACAAGCGCCAGAGCCAGGGCGCGCTGCTCGCAAGCGGCCTGGTCATCCTGTTCCAATTCGCGCTTTTCCTGGTGGTGGGCGTTGTGCTGTTTGCTTATTACCATTTCCATCCGCCCGCCCATCCTTTCAGCCGTCCTGACAAAATCTATCCCATGTTCGTAGTAACGCAATTGCCGGAAGGGCTCGCGGGTTTGCTGACCGCGGCGATTCTCGCGGCGGCCATGGCCAACCTCAGCGCGGCGTTCAACTCCCTGGCCTCCAGCTCCGTGGTGGATTTCTACCGGCCCTTCTTCAGGCCCCATGCCGACCAGAAGCACTATCTCCGGGTCTCGCGCGCCCTGACGCTTTTCTGGGGAGCCGTTCTCATTCTGATTGCGCTGGTCGCCCAGCACCTGCATGAAAGCGTCCTGGAACTTGCCCTGACCATTGCGTCAGTGCCTTACGGAGCCATGCTGGGAATCTTCCTGCTGGGAGCGCTCACCAAGCGCGCCAACTCCCGAGGAGCGCTCACCGGCGCCGCGCTGGGGCTAACGACGCTGATTTTGATTGTGATCGGGAAAGCGCTGGGAATCGTCGACATCGCCTGGACGTGGTACGTCGTGATCGGAACGCTGGTCACGTTTTGCTGTGGATGGCTCGCAAGCAGGAACTCGCGTCAGGCGGAATCAAGCACTCCGTAAATCGCCAAGGCCCATGGTTGCAAAGACGCCGCGCGGGTGTATGATCTTGGCGAACCGGCAATTCCCTAGGGTGACTATCGCAGAAGGATGAGCATGCGTCTACTTTTCCCAAAAGCGTCGAGGCGTTCCGGGCTCCTGATCGCCGCGCTTGCGGGTGCGCTTGCCTACTGGCTTTATTCGCCGCAGGGAATCCTGAGAACCGCCGACGCGCGCTCTGATAATCCCCCCGTGGTTTCCGGGTCGCTGCGCATCGACGGCCCCTATTTCTCCGACCAGGACAGGATTGCCGACCGGCTGATCGCCGCCATCAACCAGACCCGCAGTTCTTTGGACGTCGCCGTTTACAGCATCACGCAACCGGATCTGGTAGCCGCCATCGAGTCAGCCCATCGGCGCGGCGTGCGGGTCCGCGTGGTCAGCGACGAAGGCCAGTCCTTCGATCGCCACTCTGAAATCTCTTACCTCCGTTCGCAGGGCGTCCCCGTCCGCCTCAGCGGAGGATTCCGGGGCCGGCGCTCCCTGATGCACAACAAATTTGCCGTTTTTGACGGCAGCCGCGTGGAAACGGGCAGCTACAACTGGACCGTCAGCGCCAGCAACTACAATTACGAAAACGCCATTTTTATTTCAGATCCCGAACTTGCAGCGCGCTACGAGCGGGAGTTCCAACATCTGTGGGCGCAGGCTTACCAATAGGCGGAAACCATTCCAAACCTTCAGGCCTTCGGCAAAAAGGCCGCCCTCCAAAAGCTATTTCTTCAGAGCCGGCAGAATGTATTGGGTCAGGAAGGAATCGTATTGGGCGCTAACTTCGTCAGTGACCGAAGCCGGCGCCAGGGAGCCGGTGCTTGTGGCCCGCAGGAAAAGGTCGCCGCTCTCGCCAAAAGGCCCTGGGTTGATCTTCTCGAATTTCGCTTGGTCCTGCATGCCGAAATCGTAAATTTGTTTGGGAGTGTAAGTCTTCAATTGGGCGGGCGTCATTTTGCCCACGCTCCGCACATCAATCTGCAATCGTCCAAAAAAGCTGCTCTTGTTGTAGTTAACGCAGAGCACGTGCCGAAGCTGGCGTCCGGGATCCTGCGGGTCGCTATAAATGTCGGCGAGCAGATAAAAATCATTAAGCTTGCCGCCCCGGGTCTTATCCAAAAGCTGATAAAGCTGATACGTGGGATCGTCCGGGCTGACGGTTGCCGGCTTCTTCCGCCTCGCTGAAGCGAGGGATGGCGCCATCAGGGCCAGCATCACCGCCGACATGGAAAAAACTACAAGTCCTCTAGACTTCTTCATCCTCATCCTCCTGCCGGCCCGCCTTGCAACAAGCCCGAGACCTTTCCGAGCAGCGTCAAAGGATATCACGCTTCTCGGCCGGATCAAGCTTGTTGTGCTGGTTCCCGGCCGCCCTGCTCAAGCCCGGGAGTCAGTAGAGCAGATAATTCTTGCGGAGGCGGCGGAACTTCATCAACGGGTCCTGCCACAAGTATTCAATCCGTTTCGGGTCAACCCCGTTCCGGATGTCGTCAAGAACCCCTTTGGAGCCAATCAGGCCACGGGTCCGGTTCAGGTCGAACTCATCCGGAAAGAGATGGTAGAGGGCTGAGGCCAACTCCACTCCCAGCTCGGGCGAGTCCAAAGCCTGCCGGTCCACCAGAAAAATCTGAACGCCATGACAGACCTTTCCCGCGTCAGCGTCGCTGCGGGGAGTAAAATCCACCGGAATGAACCGGACCCCTTGAATTTCACGGGAATTCAGATAGCGGGAGAGCTTTTTGGCGTTCATCCAGGGCGCCCCAAGCAGTTCAAAGGGAGTATCCGTTCCCCGGCCAACGCTGATATTGGCTCCTTCAATCATGCCGACACCCGGGTAAAGAATCGATTCCGTTAGCGAGCGCAGATTCGGAGACGGATTGATCCAGGCAAGTCCTGTTTCGTCGTACCAGTCGCTGCGCTGCCAGCCGTGCATTCTGATGACGTGGAGCCGCACTCCCAATTTCTCCTCTTTGTTGTACATTTCGGCCAGCTCGCCAACCGTCATCCCGTAGCGGATGGGCAGCGGGTAATAGCTCACAAACGACCGCATGCCGGAATCGAGAACCGGGCCCTCCACGATCGACCCGCCCAGGGGATCGGGCCGGTCCAGCACGTAGAAAGCCAGATGGTTCCTGGCCGCCGCCTCCATGGCGTATCCGAGCGTGGTGATGTAGGTGTAATAGCGCACCCCGGCGGCCTGGATGTCAAAGACCAGCGCGTCAAGCCCTTTGAGCATTGCATCGTCGGGACGCCGGTATTTGCCGTAAAGGCTGTAAACGGGCAGGCCGGTTGCGGGATCGTGCATGGAAGCCACCCGCCCGTTGGCCCTTCCGTAGAGGCCGTGTTCGGGGCTGAAAATCGCCTTCAGTTTGACGTCCGGCGCGTGCTCAAGAACGTCGATAGTCCGCCGGCCCTCGCCGTCAACACCGGTCTGGTTGGTAATCAATCCCACGCGCAGTCCCGCAAGCGGCGCGTAGTGTTCTTGCTCCAAAACGTCGATTCCCGCGCGCACCTCGCCGTTCCGCAATCCGTTCACCCGGTAACTGCGCATCAGATTGTAGTAGCCCGTCAAGGATTTCCGGCTGTCCAGCACTTGTTGGGCAGAGACAGGTCCGAGCGCGGCCGCCACGGCTGTCGCAATCTTCGACCGCAGCGAGATCACGTCTCCCGTCCCGTTCGGATGCACGCGGTTGGTCAGGAAAATCACGTAGGTTCTGCTCACTGGATCGATCCACAGCGAAGGGCCCGTATAACCCGTGTGGCCGAAAGAGCCGACCGGGAACAGCTCGCCCCGGTTGGACGCAAACGGCGAGGCAATGTCCCATCCCAGGCCGCGCAGCGCCATCTTGTCGGGAGGCGACTGCGGCGTCGTCATTTTTTCCACCGTCAAGGGGCTCAGAATGCGCACCCCGTGATAGCTTCCGCCGTCGAGCAGCATTTGGCAGAAAATGGAAAGGTCGCGGGCGTCGGAAAAAAGCCCGGCGTGTCCCGCCACCCCGCCCATGCGTTGGGCCGTGGGGTCCTGAACCTCGCCCCATAGGATTTTCCCCCGCCTGCCGAATTCGTGCTCAGTCGGCGCGATGCGCCGGCGCAGCGACGCCGGAGGATTGAACATCGTATCCCGCATCCCCAGCGGCTTGAAGATGTGCCGCCGGCAGTAGACGTCAAGCGGCAGAGAGGTGATTCGCCGCACCAGTTCGCCCAAGATTTCATAATCGATGTCGCTATAAACAAAACGCGTTCCGGGAGGCAATATCGGCTGGGTGGCAATGATCATCCGCATGGCCGCGCTGTACCCGGACCAATCGGCGCTCAAATCCAAATCGGGCGGCAGGCCGGAATAGTGCGTCATCACTTCCCGGACCGTAATGTCCTCTTTCCCATGGGCGGCAAATTCCGGCCAGTAGTCGGCCACCGGATCGTCCAGGCGGATCTTCCCTTCCTCAAAAAGCTGCATCACGGCCGTGGTGGTAGCGACAACCTTGGTGAGCGAGGCCAGGTCATAAATCGTGTTCAACTCTGCCGGCAATTTCCTGGGAACCAAACGCCGGTAGCCGATTGCGCGGGCGTATACAACTCTCCCGTCATGGCCGATTAAGATCACCGCGCCCGGGAGCTTCCCGGCTTCCACGGCTTCCCGCACGTCTCCCGCAATCGGCGCAAGCTTGCCGGCAATCATTCCTGAGCTTCTTTGGGAGGCAGGGCGGCGCGGCGCCGCGGCCCTCGCGCCCGAATTCATCAATGCAAATATGAAAAGCAACAACCCGGTTTTTAAAAGTCGAATCACCTAAGAACTCCCCCCGTGATTTTAATTACGGACGATCTGCATTTTGCTATAGACTTAGGGGTTTATGTCAACGAAAGATTGGATATAAGGAATGAAGCAGCCGCGCAAAGAACGGATTACGGAAGCGGAAAATCCCGCGACCGCCCTGCTGGATACTCTGCCCACAAGCAAAATCCTCCGCCTGATGAACCGCGAAGATCAGACCGTGGCGCTGGCCGTTCGCAAAGCCATTCCCCAGATCACCCGCGCTGTTGAACTGGCGGCAAAGGCTTTGGCGGAGGGCGGACGGTTAATTTACGTGGGAGCGGGAACCAGCGGACGGCTGGGCGTTCTGGACGCCGCCGAATGCATTCCCACTTTCGGCAGCAGGGACGTCATCGCCCTCATGCCCGGCGGCCGAAAAACGGTCTTCCAGGCCGTCGAAGACGCAGAGGATAACCGGGACCTTGCCCGGCAGGATCTCAAACGCATTAAGCTGACTCGGAAGGACGTGGTTGCCGGGCTTGCCGCAAGCGGCCGCACTCCTTATACGCTTGAAGCTCTGCGCTCGGCCAAGCGTCTGGGGGCCAAAACCATCGGAGTGACGTCAAACCCCGGCACGCCGCTCGAACAGTTGGCCGACGTGCCCATCGTGGTGGTCGTCGGGCCGGAAGTCGTGGCGGGCTCGACGCGCCTGAAGGCCGGCACCGCTGAAAAATTGGTTTTGAACATGCTCTCCACCGCCACCATGATCCGGCTGGGGCGGGTTCTGGGCGGCTGGATGATTCACGTCCAGCTCACCAATCAAAAACTCTGGGAGCGCGGGCGCTCCATCCTCAGCAAAGCCACGGGAGCCGACAAGCGGACAGCCCGGCGCATCCTCACCGCTTCCGGAGGCAATTTGCCCGCTGCTATGTTAATGTTTTGGAGAGGAATCCCGAAGGAGGAAGCGCTTCGCCTTCTCGGCGAAGGGGCCAACACCGCCAAGGTCCTGCGGAAAGCGTGGAAGGAACATCTTAGCCCCGCAGGGTCTCGAACCCCGCGCCGCAAGACGCAGCCGCGCGGATCAACATCCCGGAGGAAGCCGTGAAAGCCGCCAAAGCCATCATTGCGGGAACCATCTACACTCCGGCCGAAGAAATCCGGGACGGGGTCATCCTGATTGAGGGGCACCGGATCGCCAAAGTCGGCTCCCGCGACCAGGTCAAGATTCCGGCCGGAGCGACAGTCATCGACAACGCCGACCGCACCGTGGTTCCCGGCTTCATTGATCTGCACATTCACGGAGCCGCGGGCTACGATTTGATGGAAGCGACTCCCGAGGCCGTGGCCGCCGTCGGCATGCATCTGGCCCGCCACGGAACAACCTCCTACGCTGCCACCACCGTCACGGCCAGCGCGGAGCGCACGCTGCACGCGGCCGAAGCCCTGGGAAAAATCATTCGCGATTCCCGCAGTTCCCAAGGGCCCCACGACTCGATCACGGGAGCCTTGCCGGTTTGCCTGCACATTGAAGGGCCCTTTATCAACGTCAAAAAGCGCGGCGCGCACCCCGCCTCGCAAATTCAGAAACCTTCCATTGAGCTCCTGGCGCGGTTTCTCGACGCCGCCGGAGACACGGTACGGATTGTGACCCTCGCTCCCGAACTGGAAGGAGCTTTGTCGGTGCTGGAGTATGCCCGCGGCCGCGGCTTAAAAGTGGGGATTGGACATTCGAACGCCACTTTTGAAGAAGCCGAACGCGCCATCGCCGCCGGAGCCTCCCACGCCGTCCACATTTTCAACGCCATGCGCCCCTTCATGCATCGCGATTCCGGAATCATCGGCGCGGTTTTGACCGATGACCGGATCAGCGCCGAGCTGATCTGCGACGGCGTTCACGTGGAACCGACCGCCATCCGCCTGCTCGTCAAGGCAAAAGGCCTGGAGCGCGTGCTGCTGGTAAGCGACAGCCTGAGCGGCGCCGGCATGCCGGACGGAAACTATCGCCTGGGCAACTTTACGGTGCACGTGGCGGGCGGAGTGTGCCGAACCGTCGAAGGAAATCTCGCCGGAAGCACGGTCACCCTGGACGCCGCCCTGCGCAATCTCTCCGCGTATACGGGCCTCAGTTATCAGCAGTGCCTGCCCTGCGCCACCAGCAATCCCGCCAAAGTCATCGGGATGGAAAAGCAAAAAGGGTGCATCGCGCCGCACGCTGACGCGGACCTGGCGGTTCTGGACAAGGGATTTTTCGTCACGCAAACCTACGTGCGCGGCCGTCCGGCGCTTTAGAGGGTGGCCGGCCCGCGCGCTGGGTTCCGGTAAAAAATCATGGACAAATTTCTGATCACGGGCGGCAAGCCGCTCGAAGGCACGGTAACCATCAGCGGCGCCAAGAACGCCGCGCTCCCCGCCATGGCGGCCGCTCTGCTCACCCCCCAGCGCGTCACCCTGCGCAACGTTCCGCGGGTGCGCGACATTGGCACCATGCGGAGCCTGCTGGATGAATTGGGCGTGGACTCCTCCATCACTCACGAGGATTGCGGCAACCGCGTGGAGATTGAAGCGCGCCGCCTCATGAATCCCACCGCGCCCTATGAGCTGGTCAAGCAGATGCGAGCCTCGGTGCTGGTTCTCGGCCCCCTGGTGGCCCGGTTCGGCCATGCGCGGGTGTCGCTCCCCGGCGGCTGCGCCATCGGCGCGCGGCCCATCAACCTTCACATCAAGGGCCTCGAAAAGATGGGGGCCACGATCCACATCCGGCAGGGATACGTGGAAGCCCGCGCCGACGGGCTGCATGGCGCCAACTTCACCTTCGACACCATCTCCGTGACCGGAACGGAAAATCTGATGATGGCGGCGGTGCTGGGAAGCGGCGAGACGGTTCTCGAAAACGCGGCCCGCGAACCGGAAATTCTGAATCTTGCCGAGCTGCTCATGAAGATGGGCGCCCGGATCGAAGGCGCGGGCACCGACACCATCCGCATCCTGGGAACGAACAGCCTCCACGGCGCGGACCACACCATTATCCCGGACAGAATTGAAGCCGGCACTTTCCTGGTGGCGGCCATCGTCACGGGCGGCCGTTTAGTGCTCGACCATGTTGAGCCGGCGCACCTCGCCGCCATCATCGAGAAGCTCACGGAAGCCGGAGCCACGGTTCAGGAGCCCGCGCCCGGCAGGCTCGAGGCTTTCTCCGTCCAGCCCCTTCACGCCGAAGACCTCGTGACCGGAGAATATCCCGGCTTCGCCACCGACATGCAGGCGCAATACATGGCGCTGATGACCCAGGCGGAAGGTACCTCCATCATCACCGAGTCCATCTTTGAGAACCGCTTTCTCCATGCCCTCGAACTGATGCGCATGGGCGCCAACATCACCATCGACGGGCGCCGCGCGGTGGTGCGGGGCAGGACGCCTTTGAGCGGAGCCAAAGTGCAGGCTTCCGATTTGCGGGCCAGCGCCTCCTTGGTCCTGGCCGGCCTCGCCGCGCAAGGTGAAACTCTCGTTGACCGCGTTTATCACATTGACCGGGGCTACGAGCGCATCGAAGAGAAGCTCCGGCCGCTCGGCGCCACCATCCGCCGCATCTCAGACCTCTAATTCCCGCAGGTTCCGCCCTCCCGCATCGTGAATAAACGGCGGCGGCCTATTTCAGCCCAAGCTTTCCCAGGACAATTGTGAGGATGATGACCAGAAGGACCGAGCTGGTAACCATGACGTACTTTTTGTCGCGGTCGACAAAGAAGGCATAGATGGAAATGAGAACGCGGATGATCGGCGTGGCGATCAGGATGACGGTCGCCGCCATCATCAGAATGGTGGGATTCAACGTCCTGATTTCCTGAAGCAGCACCGCCCAGTCATAGTGCTGCCGGATCCAGGACGAACTCAGGGGAATGTTTCGCGGGTGCAAGAGCGCCATCACGATTCCCGCCACAAACAAGGCGGTGCTGACTATCATCCCCCAAAGCAGCACGCGGTACACCCCCGCGTAAACATTGGCCGCAGGCTCCGAGGAACCAACCGGCGAAGCTGAGGGCGGCGCCGGAGGCTTGTTGCTCATCGCACCGCCTTCATAGAAACACCGGGATGTGCATGTTGAAGCGCAGGTCCAAGCCCTTCGCCAGCATTCCATACGCCAGGAAGATCATCAGGATAGCGAACAGCCACTTGAGCGACTCGCTATGGAGCCGGTTCATGATGTGCGTTCCCAGCGTGGCGCCCAGGGTCGTTCCCAACGCCACTGGAGCCACGACGTAGAAGTGGATGAGCCCCGCCATAAAAAAAAGAATGGACCCCACGGCCGCGGTGACGCCAATCATCAGCTTGCTGGTTCCCACGGCAACCTTCATGGGAACGTTCATGTAGCTATTCATCGCCGAGACCTTCAGCACTCCGCCGCCCACGCCCAACAGGCCGGACGCAAGCCCAGCCAGGCAGGAAATCGCAGCGCCCGCCGGCACGCCGGTCACCACATAGGTAACGTCGCGCCCCGCCGCCTCATCGTGATAGGTGCCGCGCAGGTCCAGAAAGGCGGCAAGGCGGTCCGGCTTGGCCTGGCTGAAGTCATTAGCGGCAATTCTTTCGTCGTCCACCTTCCGCGTGGAAAAAGACGAATACCCCATATAGGCCAGCAAAATCGTAAAGACCAGAAGCATCACCCACTCCTGCAAAAACAGCGCCAGGATGCTCCCCGAAAGCGCCCCAAGGGTTGTGGCAATCTCCAGAAACATGCCCAGCCGAAGGTTGGTGATGTGCTGGTCCACGTAAGACGAGCCGCCGGCGTTGGAAGTCGCAATCACGGAAACCAGGCTCGCAGCCACCGCAATCTTCATCGGCAGATGAAACGCCAGAACCATGATGGGAACAATGAAGACGCCGCCGCCCACTCCCAAGAGTGCGCCAAAAAAACCTGCAAAGGATGCCGCCGACAAAAGAGTGAGGACAAACGTTAGGGAGAAGACCATGCGTTGAAGGTAGACTCTTTTACCCCTTAGAGGGATAAGATTAGCAGATTTTTGAAAACCCGTATAGATGCCAGCTGCGGTCCAACCCCGCCGCTCCAATTTGACACACCTACCCCCATTTTCATCTCATTTTTGGCATCACTTTCCATGCCTAACCTTCTGATTTAAGGCAACTAGCAAAACAGCCAACAAAAATTTCCCGCGCGTCCCACGCGTCCCATTCCGCTCTGCTAAGCTGAAAGTGCGAGGGCTGAGTGAAAACTCAATTTCAGGCTTCTCAGCCAACCTTCATATCAGGAGGAATCATGCGTCGATCACCGCACACGCTCAGTGCCAAGGAAATCAAGGCCCGGCAGCTGAACTCGAAAAAATCCACGGGCCCGCGCACCGCGGCAGGCAAGCGCCGCTCCGCCCTGAACACCCTCAAGTACGGAACCTATTCCGGCCGCCAATCGCTTGCCGAAGCCATGCAGGATCTGGGCGAAGATCCCTGCGAGTTCCAGCATTTCGTCGCGGGCCTTCTCGACTCGCTTGACCCGGCCAACGGCGTTGAGCGAATGCTCGTCGAAGACATTGCCACGCTGGCGTGGAAAAAGCGCCGGCTCGACCGCGCCCAGCAGGGCATGCAGTTGCGCAATCTGGAATTGCTGGAGTTGGACCGCCACCGCCAGGCGCTGGAAGTGGGCCGCGACAGCCCTGACCTTTCGCAGGCCGAAATCCTCAAAATCGGGCTGCGCCGCGCGAAAAAGTCGCCTGCAAAATTCGGAGAAATTCTTTCTTATCTCGACATGCTCGCCGAGGCCGTCGACAAAAACGACTTTTCACAGGACGCCGACCCCATCTTTGCCGTGCTCTACGGCGAAGAGCCCACCCTGCGCGGCGCCGAGATCATCAACTTCTATCACCACTTCCAGGAGCCGCACGAGGCGACGGAGGAAAACCGCGCGCTCGCGGCGCGGCTGAAGCTGACGCTCCAGGAAGAGACGCGCGACGTGGTGGAAGAATACGCGCTCTATCTCCAGGAGCACGTCCACGTCTCACCCGCCCTGCGCAACGCCACGCTCGCTCCCACCAACCCGGAGTGGCGCGCCATCATCCGGCACGAGTACACCCTCGACCGCCTGATTGAGCGCAAGCTGAAGCTTCTCATGCAAGTGCAGAACGCCCGCCGGGCCCGCGAGCTGGCCGCCCAAGCCCATGAAAACGGCAACTCGAAAAAAAAGAATTCTTTTTTTCAAAAACGAAGCTAGGAAGTTGTTGAAACTAAAGGAGGGCTGTGGAAAAAACAGCCAAAACGAACCGAAAACGAAGCTAGCCATGTTGTTGAAAACAAATAAGGGGCCAAAAAACGAAGCGAAGAATTAGCGCCTGTCTCGGGCATCTTTCTTCAACAGCGGACATTGTGCGGGCGCTGACTGACGGCCATCGGGCACCGGGCAGCGTCCTAATTTGGGACGTGAGGTTTGGAGCCTATTGCGATGAAGAATGTGCCTGGATTCGCTTCTTGGGGAACTATCTCCCCCCCAATTGGAACCGCGGCGGACCGGAAAGCTTTTATGATGGCGATAGCCAGTGGCGGGACCGATTTACGGTCGTGGACGACGACGCCAAACCCTTCTCCGAAGGCTCCCAAAACCGTGGCAAGCTCGGGTTTGAGCCCTGCCTTGGCGAGGGTGGAGACAACCTCATTCGCGAAAGCTTGCGCTTCGTACCCTTGTGCATACAAACGAACAACTACCTTCTGTCCAGAAAATGCCCTTAGCAAGGCAATGATTTTTGTCTGTTGGGGAGCGGATATCCTCCGTAGCTTTCCCTCCTGTTCAAGTCGGTTTATCTTTTGGCTCGATGCTGAGAACTCTGACGATAGACTGACATATGAATGTTGTATACCTCTCAGCTTCAATTCAAGCTTTAGATTCTCTAGCTTAAGCTTCTCCTGGCTTCGTTTGGCGTCTTCTGCTTCAGTCCTAGCTATTTGTGCAGACGAGTTAATAGTTGCAATCTTCTTGTTTGCATCTGATATTTGTAGGGAGGTCTGCCTGTCCTTGGCGGCGTCAAGGGAACGCGTCTTTGAGATAATCACGATGGTTGAGAGGACTGCCAAGACAGAGGCTATCACGTAAATGTAATTCGACCATTTCGCGAAGGGTTCCCTTTTAATATGGAACGTAAATACCAATATCGAAAACGTGCTTAGCAGGGCAACCATGATTGAAACCACATACAGCGCCTGCCACTGCTGTAGCTGAGAGCCCAGATATTGAATGGTATGAGACATCTATGACACTCCTTGAGAAATTGTGCATCGCCGTACTAATCGGAGGGGGGTTCTTTACTCTGTGTCTAATGGCCTATTCAGACTGGCGCCGGTGGCGCCTTCAGAAGCATAAACGCTTTCATCATAAATGACCCGCGTAAGTGTAGCACAAAAACAGCCCTCAACACGCCGGGCAAAAGGTAGCCATGCCGGGCTGAAGCCCGGCGCTATGAAGAGATCAATGTTTAAGAAAATCCTGGTTGCCAATCGCGGAGAGATTGCGGTGCGCGTCATGCGCGCCTGCCGCGAGATGGGCATCCGGAGCGTCGCCGTCTACTCGGAAGCCGACCGCAAGGCGCTGCATGTCCGTTATGCCGATGAAGCTTATCTGATTGGCCCCGCGCCCTCGACCGAGAGCTACCTGCGCATTGACCGCATTCTTGAGGCTGCCCGGCGCTCAGGCGCCCGCGCCATCCATCCCGGCTACGGCTTTCTCGCCGAGAACCCGTCGTTTGCGCGCGCCTGCCGCGACGCCGGAATCGTTTTTATCGGCCCCTCGCCCGAGGCCATGGAACTGATGGGTTCAAAGACCGCCGCGCGCCACGCGCTGGCGCAGGCGGGCCTGCCCGTGGTGCCCGGCACGGACGCCAATCTTGAAGACCTCAAGGAAATCCGCCGCATCGCGCAAAAGCTGGGCTATCCGGTGATGTTGAAGGCTTCCGCGGGAGGCGGCGGCAAAGGGCTCCGCAGGGTCGAGAGCGCCACCGAGCTTGACTCCGCCTATCGCCAGGCGCGTTCGGAGGCTGAAAACGCTTTCAACGATTCGTCGGTCTATCTTGAGAAATATCTCGAACGTCCCCGCCACATTGAGATCCAACTCCTCGGCGACAACCACGGCCACCTGATCTATCTCGGCGAGCGCGAGTGCTCGCTGCAGCGCCGCCACCAGAAGGTTCTCGAAGAGTGCCCGTCGCCTCTGCTCGATGAGGGCCTGCGCCGGAGGATGGGCGAGACCGCGGTCGAGATCGGAAAGCTGGCAGGCTACACGAACGCCGGCACCGTGGAATTCCTGGTCGATCGCGACCGCAATTTCTATTTTCTCGAAATGAACACGCGGCTCCAGGTGGAGCATCCCGTCACAGAACTTGTAGTGGGAATCGACCTGGTCAAAGAGCAGATCAGGATTGCCTCGGGCAAGCGCCTCGAATGGCGGCAGGAAGACGTCAAGCTGCGCGGCTCCGCGATCGAGTGCCGAATCTACGCCGAAGATCCCGCGCGCGGCTTCTTCCCTTCTCCCGGCCTCATCACGCGCCTGGTGATTCCTTCCGGCCCCGGCGTGCGCGAGGATAGCGGCGTCTATGAAGGCTGGCGGGTGCCGCTCGACTACGATCCGCTGCTCTCCAAGCTGATCGTCTGGGGAACCGACCGCCGGCAGGCGGTGGCGCGCATGCGCCGCGCGCTAAGCGAGTATGAAGTGGCCGGGGTTAAAACCACTTTGCAATTCTTCCGGCAGCTTCTTGAGCATCCGGAGTTTGCCCAGGGCGAGATCGATACCGGGTTCATTGACCGGATGCTGGCCGAAGGCTCGCTTGAGAATCCTCCGCCCCAGATCCTGGAGCGCGTGGCGCTGCTGGCGCTGGCGCTCGAACTCCGCAATGGCCAGGCGCAGTCTCAAGCTCCGGCGCGCCACGCCGGCATCTCACGCTGGAAAGCCGAAGGCCGGGAGCGCTTGCTGAAGCCTTAGCGTGGGCGCAGCACCTGGCAATGGAGGTGGAAACGAGATGATCTTCGAAATCGAACAGCACAAAGAACCGGAACCCAGCCTGCATCGCGTTGAGCTGCCCGCCGGCAGCGGGGCGGAAGCCGCCGGGGCCGGGAAACACTTCATCATTGACGGCAAGCCGCTGGAAGCCGATTGGGTGGAAATTGCTCCGGGCACCTATTCCATTCTGCTGGACGGGCGCTCGTATGAAGCGCGCGTCGCTCCGGCTTCCGCAAATTCCACGGGCGGCTTGGGCGCCTGGGTGGTCACGCTTGCCGAGCACAGCTTTTATTTGGAAGCGCGCGATCCGCGCTCGCGGCGTTTTGCCGGGCGAGTTTCAGTCCAGGACGGCCCACAGGAAATCATCGCGCCCATGCCCGGAAAGATCGTCAGGATTCTGGTGGCCCAAGATGAGGAGGTCGCCCGCGACCAGGGGCTGCTGGTGATCGAAGCCATGAAAATGCAGAATGAACTGCGGGCGCCGCGCGCCGGGCGCGTCGCGGAACTTCACGTCCGGGAGGGAATGGGAATTGAAGCAGGCTCCCGGCTGCTGAGGCTCGAATGAGCGCGGAGCTTCACTTCACCGATTCCGCGCCGTGCTGGACAATCTGCTCGGCCAGGAGGTTTTTCACTTTGGCCTGGTCGCGCAGGTTCTCAATGTACGCGGCCTTCAGGAGCTGTTCCTTTTCATTCGTCAGAGTCTTTCGAATGCTATTTTGCACTTTGGCATCCGACAACTCGCCCTGCCCCGCTTGTTCGATGCCGAGAAGCTTGATGATATGGTAAGCATCCTTGGTCTTGATAATCCCCGAAATCTGCCCCACCTTCAGGGACAGCACAATCTTTTTAAGCGTGGGGTTGGCGTCCAGGCCGGAAGCCGGAATGAAACCCATGTCGCCCCCGGTCGAAGTGGTGGTGGGATCCTCGGAGTATCCCTGCGCCACGGTGGAAAAATCCGCGCCGGAGCGAAGCTGGGCGTAAAGCGCCATGATTTTCTGCTCCGCCGCCTGCGGGGTTTTGGCGTCGTCGTTTTTCAGGTTTCGCACGGCGCTGTCCGGCCGGGCCGTCACCTCAATCTGCGCCAGATGGTACTCCGTTTCCGGCACGTTGAAGGCGGTCTTGTTTCGCGCGTAATAGGCCGCGATTTCCTCCGGGCTGACGGAAATGCGCGAGTCGATATCCTTGGTGATGAGCTTGTTCACCATCAGGGTCGTGCGCACTTCCTCCCGAAGGTCGCTCTCATCCATGCCCCGCTGTTTCAACTTCTTCTGGAACTCTTCCTGCGAGTACGGACTCTCCAGCTGGCTCACCTTGGTGTCCACTTCCGCCTCCGACACCGTGATGCCGGAGTGCGCGGCGTGGGCCAGCAAAATCTGGTTGTTGATCAGCTCATCGAGAATGTTCAGCTCATAGCTGAGCACTTCCTCTTTGTCGGCGCCGCCGCCGCTCGAGCTTACTCGGCTGTGATAGATCTTCTCCACCTGGTCGCGAAAGATCGGCTGGCCGTCCACTTCCGCCCAGGCCACCCCGGACTTCAGCTGGGGCTTCTGGCAGGCAAAGGTCACAAGGAGCAGGGCCAGGATGGCGGGCAGGCAAAGGGCCCGCGCCAGAGGCCTCGAGCCCAAAACCCTTGCCAAACCTTCGCCCAGGCGTTTCGCTTTCTGTTTCGTCATTCGGCGGTCCGGCAAGAACTGATAGGCACGGCGGAAAATGTTTGTTATAATTGGAGATTGCATTTTGAGATTGTTGTCCATTCTAAAGGGAGTTTTCATGGCACGTAGCTGCGAGATTTGCGGGAAAGGCCCCGCGTACGGAAACCGCGTCAGTCACGCTCATAATATCACTCGGCGCCGGTGGAATCCCAACCTTCGCCGCGTTCGCGCGGTCATCAATGGCGCCCGGAAAACCATTCGTGTTTGCACCGCCTGCATCCGGTCCGGCAAAGTCGTTAAACCTGCGTAGGCGCGCGCCTTCACATCTCCGCGCGCGTAAGATTCAAGCCTGCTGCGCCGGGCCGTTCGCTCCGTCCGGGGCAAAAGCCGGCGCCTCATCGCCTCAGCTTTCCGGGGGCAGAGGGGCGAACTCTAAGCTTTCGCCAGTCGCTGCACTTGGTAAACCCCTTCAATCTTTCGCAGCGAAGCCACGATCTTGTCGAGATGGTTCTTGTCGACAATGTCGACCGTGACTTCAATTGAAGCCTGCTCGTCCCCCGTGCGCGCCTCAATGTTCTGGATGTTGGAATGATCACTGCTGATGGCCGCAGTAACCTCAGCCAGCATGCCTTGGCGGTCGGTCGTCAAAAGATTCAGCCTGACAGGATAAAACGTATATTTAGGACCAGACCATTCTACTGCAATTCGCCGCTCCGCGTCATACAAAAGGTTTTGAACGTTCTTGCAGTTCTTGGCGTGAACGGAAATTCCTTTTCCGCGCGTAATATATCCGACAATCTCGTCTCCGCGAATCGGGTTGCAGCAGCGGGCCCTGTAGACCATCAGGTCTCCATGCCCGTGCACCTGGATGGCAACGTCGGACGACATGCCCAGGACGCGCTTGACGGTCCGGGTAAGCCGGGAGGGCTGGCCCGGCTCATGGCCTAAGGAGGGAACAAGCTTGGCCAGGACCTGCCGCGCCACAAACTTGCCGAAACCCACGCCGGCGTATAAATCGTCGACCAGGCTGCACCCGTAATCGCGAGCCACGCGCTGATAGTCTTCCTCGGCGATCTTCTTCAAGACAACGCCGTATTTTCGAGCGTCCTTCTCAAGCAGCCGCTTGCCGATCTCAACCGACTGCCGCCGCTGGGTTGTGTTGATCCAGTGCTTGATCTTGTTGCGCGCCCGCGAGGTCTTCACGTGCGCCAGCCAGTCTCGGCTGGGCGTCTGGCTGCTCTGGGTCGTGATTTCCACGATGTCGCCGTTCCGCAGCCTCGATTTGAGAGGGACAATCCGGCCGTTCACCTTGGCTCCCACGCAATGGGTGCCAATCTCCGTGTGGATGGCGTAGGCGAAATCAATGGGGCTCGCCTCGCGCGGCAAAACAATAACCTTCCCTTTCGGGGTAAAGGTGTAAACCTCCTGCGGATAGAGGTCCACCTTCAGCGTCGAAAGAAAGTCGCCAGGATCACGCATCTCCTTCTGCCATTCCACCAGGTGGCGCAGCCAGGCAAAGCGCTCAGCGTCCTGAACGGTCGTGCCGAGTCCGTCCTTATACTTCCAATGCGCCGCAATGCCCTCTTCCGCCACACGGTGCATCTCTTCCGTCCGGATCTGGACTTCAAAGGGCTGTCCGTGCGGCCCGATAACCGAGGTGTGGAGCGACTGATAGAGGTTGGGCCGCGGAATGGCGATAAAATCCTTGATTCGTCCCGGAACCGGCCGCCACGTATTATGAATGACGCCGAGCGCAGCGTAGCAGTTTTTGACGTCGTCGGTAATAATACGGATGGCCAGCAGGTCATAAACCTGCTCGATGGCGATGTGCTGGCGTTGGAGTTTTTGCCAGATACTGTAGAGCCGCTTGATCCGGCCTTCGATTCTGGCCGGGATGGAATGTTCCTCCATCTTGGCCTGGACCAGACTCCGGACCTCGGCAAGAAATTCCTCGCTGACTTTCCGCCTCCGCTCCACGGATTTTTTGACTTCCACGTAAGCTTCCGGTTCAAGGTGCTGGAACGCCAAGTCTTCCAATTCGCCGCGCACTTTTCCCATGCCTAACCGGTGGGCGATGGGAGCATAGATTTCAAGCGTTTCGTGGGCAATGCGCCGGCGTTTGTCGGCGGGGAGGAATTCGAGCGTTCGCATGTTGTGCAGGCGGTCCGCAAGCTTGACCAGAACCACCCGGACGTCATCCACCATGGCCAGCAACATCTTGCGGAAATTTTCCGCCTGCTGCTCTTCAGGACTTAGAAAATGGATGCGGCCGATCTTGGTGACACCTTCGACGATGCGCGCAACCTCATCCCCGAATTCAGCCCGCAGTCCCTCGATGCTGGTGGGCGTGTCCTCAACGATGTCGTGGAGCATGCCGGCGACCAGGCACACAGGATCGAGCCTCATGTCCGCCAGGATATTCACCACTTGCAAGGGGTGGGAAGCATAAGGTTCCCCGGAGAGCCGCTGCTGGCCTTGGTGGCTCTCAATGCAAAAACGGTAAGCCTTGCCGAGAACCGCCAGATCGCCGTCCGGACGGTACTCGTGCACTTTGCGGAGGATGTCGTCAAATTGGCTCATATCCACCCTCTCCCATTCTAGGCCACTGTTCATAAGGGGTTCAAGCAAACCAGCACGGCGGCGGGTTGAAGTGCTTCGACTTAAACGCAACTGGCCCTGTCCAAAAGCAGGAAAAACCCTGATGGCACGCCTCGATCTTTTCCAGCAAAGGGCGCGAGAGCGATGGGATCACCAGGACCCTCGATCTGCCCTCTTCGGTAGGGACGACAATCTTTCCGGGATGTCAACTGGGGCTCAGTGTCGGCAACAAAGCCTTCGATCGAGGAACCAAAACAGAAGGCCCTCCGACCTTGATGACCGGAGGGCCCGTATAACCTCTGTCCAGCAATCTGAATCCCCTATCCCTACGAAGCGGGCTTCGGGGGAGCCTGCTTGCGGAGGGTCATGGCTTTCTGCTGCCAATCGTCAGCCGTCTTCAGGTCGGCCGCCCGTGCTGCTTTACTATCTTCAATATCGGCCTTCTGGCGGTAAAGCAAATTCAGATACGCCATGGTATCAAAGTCATTAGGCTTCAGGTCTAGCGACTTGGTTAGCGCCGTGAGTCCCTCGTCAATCAGTTGGCTGTTCTGGTCCGCCAACTTGGCACGGGCTTTCTCCGGCAGCGGAGGAAGGATACCTTCCTTGTTGGGAACGGTCAGGCTGAGGTCTTTGCGGATCTCGCCATCCCGCTGGAAGCAAATGGCCCAGTTGATAACCCCAATCCAGTAATATGGCTCCGGATTGTTGGGCTCGACCTGCATGCGCTGGCGCTGGAAATCCTTCGCCTTGTCGAAATCCTTCATGTTGTAATAAATTTGGGCGACGCTGGCAAGCGCCGTGGTGTTCTTCGGGTCGAGCTTCAGGACATCCTCGAAGGCTTGAATCGCCTGATCTCCCGTCTTGGTGTTCTCCGGCGATTCGCCTCCCGGCTGGTATTGCTGGGCGTAGGCGGTTGCGAGGTAAAGCCGGGCGTTCAGAAGGCTGGGGTCCAGTTGGACGGCATTCTTAAAGTGCTCGATTGATTCTTGAAACTGGGCGTTACGATAGGCAGCGACTCCTTTATTGAGCTGGTCGCGTGCTTTCAGGGCTCGCAGCGTGCCGCAACTGCTTGCGACGACCGCCAGCACTAGCACCCCGCCGAGAGGTGCGAGCTTCTTAAGACACATCTGGATCCTCCAATAGGTCAATAAGTTTGGCGTGTTGTGGTGCTATTGCCGCTACTCAATCTGCTTCGTGATAAGCCCGATCTTATCCGCGCCTGCGCCTTTTGAAATATCGATGATCCGCGCCACGTCCTGGAAGGGCAGCGACGCGTCACCCTTGATGAACATGATGTGTTGATTGCGGTTCTTGAAGATGGCTTCCAGGCGCTGGCCCAAATCATTGACAGCTACGGGCTGCGTATTAATTTCAACCTGCCGTCCGGCATCGATGGACACCACGATGGTCCGCTCGAGGACTTCCTTGTTGGGCTTGGCATTCTTGTCAGGCTTTGGAACCAACGCGTCCAAACCCTTCGGAGTCAGTGGCGTGATCACCATGAAGATGATCAGCAACACCAGCAAAACGTCAATCAAGGGCGTTACGTTCAGGGACAGCAAAGTGCCTCCCCGATCGCCGCCAACCGCCATCGCCATTGTCTTATCCTCCTTCGGTCAACATCAATCTTGCCGTGCTCAAGCTCGCTATGGAGCCATAGGGATCGGAACCTTCGGTTTAACCTCTTCGGTCAGCAATCCCAGTTGCTCCACTCCCGCCGCCCGCACATTATCGATCACTGAAACGACGTCGCCATACTTCGCCCGGGCGTCGCTTTTGATGAAAACCGTCTTGTCCAGCTTGGTGGCAATCAGGTCTTTAACCTTGGCGGTAATGTCGCCCATTTGAACGGCACCTGCGTTCAGGAAGACCTTCCCGTCCCGCGTGACCGCCAACTCAACGGCGTCCGTCTTTTCCGCGTTAGGCATCCGTCGTGGATTATGCGTCTTCGCCAGATCAACGGAGGTCCCTTTCTGGAGCATGGGAGTGATCACCATAAAGATGATCAGCAGCACCAACATGACGTCCACCATGGGGGTCACGTTGATATCCGCCACCTCGACCATTGTCTTGCGTTTGAGAGCCATTACCTTTTACCTCCCGACCGCTTGATGAAGTAGTCGACGAGTTCGGAAGAGGAGTTATCCATCTCCACGTCAAATCCTTCGACCTTATTGGTGAAATAGTTGTACAGCCACACGGCGGGAATGGCGACAAACAAGCCGACTGCCGTCGTAACCAGGGCTTCCGAGATACCACCGGCCACCGCGCCAAGTCCAGTTGATTTCTGCGCTGAGATGCCGTTGAAAGCGTGGATGATGCCGAGCACCGTTCCGAACAGTCCCACGAAGGGCGCCGTGGATCCGATCGTCGCCAAGCTCGATACACCGCGCTTCAGTTCCGCGTGGACAATCGCCGAAGCCCGCTCCAGGGCGCGCTTGGAAGCCTCAATCATTTCTCCCGGGATTTCAGCCGAGACTTGATGAGCCTGGAATTCCTGCAAACCAGCCGTCACCACCTTTGCCAAGTGGCTCCGTTTGTTCTGCTCCGCAATTGAAATCGCCTCATCCACTTTGCCGTCCTTCAACGCTCCCGCAACCGCCGGCGCAAAGACGCGGGACTGCTTGCGGGCTGCCTGAAAAGCAATCCATCGGTCAATCGCCACGCCGATAGACCATGCCGACATAAAGAACAGCACGACGACGACCGCGCGGGCCGACCATCCCATTGTTTTCCACATACTAACCGGGTCAAACCCCGGAGCAGCTTCTTGAAACAGTAAAACCATCGCCAAAAGGTTTGCTCCTAACATGCTTGTTTATCTCCTCAAAGGATTTTTCAAATCTACCGATTAGTCCGCCAAGGTGAAGTTCACGTCAATCTCCGTCTGCACTTCGACAGCCTGGCCGTTCAAGAGCGTCGGTTGATAACGCCATTGCTGCACTGCGGCCAGAGCTGCCTTTACCAAAAGCGGGTGGCCATCTATAACCTTCAGGTCTTTGATGGTTCCGTCTTTAGCGATAACCGCTTCCAGCCTCACACTTCCTTGAATCCGCGCCATCTTAGCAAGAGCCGGATATTCCGGCATCGGAGCATAGATCCGCTTGGCCAGTTCGACATTGCCACCAACCCTGATGCGCTGGGGCGCTGTAGGTTTTGGAGGTGGCGGTGGCGGTGGCGGACCTGCCGCCATCACGCCGCCGATGATGCCGCCCAGGACGCCGCCCATCTGGCCTCCCGGAACGCCGCCGGCAACGCCGCCCTGCACGCCAACCGAGGCTGAAATCGGTGCGTCTTTAATCTTGGCAATCGTCTTGGGAATAACGGTGGGCGCCTTCATCAAATCCGCCATGCTCACCTGACGCACGACAACCTTGGGAGCCGCGGCCGGCGGAGGCGGAGGCGGCGGTGGCGGAGGCGGGGCAACCAAAAAGGTCATCAACTGGGCCTTGGGAAGCGCCTCGGTGTAAATCAGGGGAACAATTACCATGACTCCGATGACGACCACCTCGATAATATAGGCGATCGGCAGGGTCGCTCTCTTCCAATTCCCGGTTTTCGCCGCGCTATACATCAGGTAAGCGATAAACCCTACCAAGTTGAAAACAAAAGTTATGGGCACCCACAACCAGGTGCTTAGTCCCAGATGCCGCGTGTCCGCGTAAACATAAACGAGCATCAGCGCAAAGAAGAAAAACATGACGCCGAGAATCGTTGACTGAGTGATAAGGACTCTTAGCTCCGGCGTCTCGGCGAACGGCAACCCGACGTAGCCGACACAGAAACCGACCACTCCAACCGCCAACGTAATGAGCCAATGCCGGCCTCGCAGGACCGGATCGCGGCTCGGCGATGAATCCAGCAGCGTATCACCAATCATGGTTACCACCCCCCCTTGCCAGCGTAGCCAAGTTACATCTCCTCCTCGCGCGCCGGGCGAGTTTGTTCATCGCCTGGCGGCAGCAACTTCTCGCTCAGAAACCTTCGAATTCCCTTTAGCGCGGGTCTTCCCGGCCCGGCTCTGCCAATAGACCAGAATGGGGCTGGCGATTGCAAACGATGAATAGGTCCCAATCAGAACCCCAACCACCAGAGCAAACGCAAACCCGTGAATCACGTCGCCCCCGAACAAATACAACGCCATGACCGCCAGGAACGTCAGCCCTGAGGTCAAAATAGTCCGGCTTAAAGTTTGATTAATGCTTCGGTTGACCAACTCGCTGAAATTCTCCCGCTTGTTCGTGCGGACGTTCTCACGAACCCGGTCGAAGGTCACGATGGTATCGTTCATCGAATAGCCGACCAGGGTCAGCAGGGCAGCGATGACCGAAAGCGTGATCTCCTTATTAAACAGGGAGAAGAAACCGATCGTGATGAGCGTATCGTGGAAAACGGCAATGACGGCCGACACTCCGTAAATCAGCTCAAAGCGGAACCAGACATAAATCAACATGGCCGCCAGACCCGCCAAGGTCACATAAACGGCCTGCCGCCGCAAGTCCGATCCCACCTTGGGGCCGACAATTTCCGTGTTGCTGATCGCAAAGCCTGAAAGGTAGAAGTTGTTTTTCAGAACACTGAGCACCGGCAGGGTAACGCCCGGAACGCTCTGCAACTGATCAAAGTCGCCGATCAAGCCGCTTTGGGGCGGGTGGTTGCGGTAATCAATCATTGCCTGGGCTAGCTTCTGGTAGGTGCTTGTGGCCGTATCCAGGCCCTTGGCCGCCAATCCCAAAGGATCGGCCACCAGCAGGTGGTCAGCCACCGCCTGGGCACTCGAATTATTGAAATCCAACTTCCCTGAAACTTTACCGCTGTAAAGAGCGGTAAGCGCATCCACGATGCTCTTCTTCCCGGCATCGACCGCCGTCGCCCCTGCCGAGTCCTTTCCGAGGGGCACTTCAATCATCACCCGATTTCCAGAGGCAGAACCAATCGTCTGAATGGTAACCCCGCCCAACTTCTCCTTGTTGAGCTGGCGCCGAATCTCTTCAACCTTGGGCGTCTTGGCAAACGTGACCATAACCTGTGTGCCGCTCCGGAACTCGATCCCGTAATTGAGCCCCCGGTGGATGCCGATGGAAGCCATGCCCGCTACAAATAAGATGAGCGAACCCGCGATGAAATACCACTTCTTGCCCATCCAGTCAATCTTTGGTTCATGAAAAAACTCCATCGCTTATTCACTTCCCTCGCACAACGTTGTAGACACCACAGCAACGCTCAAAGTTCCCAAAATTTTAGATACTGAGCGCTTGTCCTTTTTCCCGCCTCGACAAAACGTAGTCAAAGATTGTCCTCGAAACGTAGACCGAAGTAAAGAGGTTTGCAACCAGACCAATGGTCAAGGTCACGGCAAAGCCGCGAATCGGACCCGTGCCGAAAGTAAAGAGGATCGCCGCCGCCGCAACCGTCGTGACGTGCGTGTCGATGATGGTTATAAAGGCGTGTTCAAATCCGCCCGCCACCGCTGCGCCCACGGCCTTGCCCATGCGCAACTCCTCGCGGATGCGCTCGAAGATAAGAACGTTCGAGTCCACGCCCATGCCGACCGTCAGGATCACGCCGGCGATGCCCGGCAAAGTCAGCACCGCGCCAAAGTAAGCCAGCGCGGCAATCAGAATCACCAGGTTCAGAACCAGCGCCACGTCGGCGTTGATTCCGGCCTCGCGATAGTACACCAGCATAAAAATGATCACGGCCAGGAATCCCACGATGCAGGCAATGACGCCGTGACGAATGGAATCCGCCCCAAGCGAGGGCCCCACGGTGTTTTCCATCAAGTAGGAGATGGAAGCGGGAAGCGCGCCTGAGCGCAGCATCAGGGCAAGGTCGGAGGCTTGCTGCTGCGAAAACGAACCCGTAATCCTCCCGGAGTCCTTGATCTGGCTCTGAATCACCGGCGCGGAAACGACGCGGTTGTCCAGAACGATGGCCAGTTGCTTGCCGATGTTCTTCTGGGTGACTTCCCCAAAGCGGGACGCGCCGTCGCGGTTCAAGGTAAAGTTCACGCTGGGTTGCCCATTCTCATCAGCCCCTGGCTGCGCGCCGCTCAGGTCGCGGCCCGTTACGGCAGCCACCTGGCTCAGAAGGTACCAGGACTGCCCATCCGATGAACTGTGGGAAGAATCGGAACTTCCGGGAAGCAATTGCGTTCCAGGCGGCAAGACCCCGCCAAACGTCGACAGAGCCGATGCCCGGCTCTGGTAAGGACCGCCCCGCACGATCTTGAACTCCAGCATCGCCGTGGCCTGGATAATGTCTTTCACTCGCGTGGGATCTTCCACGTTCGGAAGCTGAACGACCAGCTCGTAATCTCCGTGCCCGTAATCGGCAACCTCGGGCCCCACAACCCCTAAAGCGTCCACGCGCCGGATGATGGTGGTTCTCGCCTGGGTCAGAGCCTGATTGCGGATTTGGGCCACCTCGCTGACCTTCATCGAAAGCAGCCGCGAGGTTGCAGCGCCGGGAACCCGGGAAAGCCTCCAGATGGAGAATTGCTCGTTGACCAGAGCATCCAGGCCACCGGCCTTCGAGTCCGGAACACCCTTAATAAGGATTGCAGAGATACCCTGCCGGTCAATACTTGTGTAAGGAATATTTCGGGAGGCCATCTCGTCCCGGAGACGCTCAAGCGCCTGGTCCGTGGTCACCTTGACGGCGTCATCCACGTGTACTTGCAGCACCAGATGAGTCCCGCCCTTCAAATCCAGTCCTAAATGAATGCGGTTTGCGAGATTCTGCTTGAGTTGTTGGACGTTTTTAGGAAAACCAGTCAATCCCAGGATGCAAGCTAGCACGACAACCAGAATAAACAAGAACCGATTTCGAACCCTATGTTCCATGGATCAAATTCCCCAAGTTTCCTTTCGCCTGATCCGTTGCTGCATCTTCATTTCTTTTCCTTCGCGCCCTTGTCCTTCCCGGAGCCTTCTTGTTCTGAACCTTGAAGGCCGGTAATGGCTGAACGGGCAACGTCAACCTTCACTTGGCTGGCAATCTGGAGCTGGACGATATCGCCGCGAAATCCCGCAATCGATCCGAGAAGGCCTCCGGAGGTCACCACCTGATCTCCGGTTTTAAGATTGGACAGCATCTCCTGCGTTTTGCGGCGATTGCGCTGCTGAGGAAGGATGACAAGAAAATACCAGATGAGAAAAAGAGGGGCAAACAACAAAAGAAACTGGGTCAGCGCCCCGCCCGCACCGGGGTCTGCCGCCAAAACTATTCTGTTAACCACCAAAAACCCGAGCAATATCGAGCCGTCAGAATTGAGATAGGGGATGATATATCCCGCACATGGTAGGCGACGCTAACAAGGTTCGCCGGCGTTCTCTTCTTTGCGCTTCGCTTTTAGAGAAAGGAAATCCGACTACGACTCCGCACGTACCCTGGCAAGGAAATCCTCAAACCCTCCGGAAGCAATAGACTGCCTGACTTTGCGCATCGTGTCAAGGTAAAACCATAAGTTGTGATAGGTTGCCAGCATGGCCGCGGAAATCTCCCCGGCCCGGAACAAGTGCCGAACGTAGCCCCGCGAATACCGCCGGCAGACCGGGCAGCCGCACGCCGGATCCAGCGGCCCGGGGTCGTGAGCGTAGCGTGCACTCTTGATCGACAGCTTGCCCTCGGAGGTAAAAACGCAGCCGTTGCGGGCGTTCCGAGTGGGCATCACACAATCAAACATGTCGACCCCCAAGGCCACGCACTCGACAAGATCCGCGGGCGTCCCGACACCCATCAAATACCGCGGCTGGTCCCTCGGCAACAACCGGGCGGTGTGCTCGATTGTCCGGTACATCTCCTCCTTGGGCTCTCCCACCGACAGGCCTCCCAGCGCGTAGCCATCAAACCCGGCCTCGATCATTTCTTCCGCGCTCTCCTGCCGCAAGCTCCGGTCCGTCCCCCCCTGGACAATCCCAAAAAGGCTCGGCCCTGATACTCGAGCGCCGGGTTCCGGCCCGGACTTTGCCCGATCGGAGTTCGCCACAAAAAACTCTTTCGAGCGGCGCGCCCAGCGTCCGGTAAGCCGGACGGCGCGCCGCAGGCTCTCGTGAGTGGAGGGATATTCGACGCACTCATCCAGGGGCATCACAATATCCGAGCCCAGCGCCAACTGGATTTCCACGGCCTTTTCCGGAGAGAAGAAGTGCGAGGAACCATCCAGATGCGAGCGAAACTTGAAACCCTCTTCCGTCACCCGGCCCAGGTCTTTGAGGCTCATCACTTGAAAGCCGCCGCTGTCGGTCAGGATCGGATGCGGCCAGCTCATAAAGTGATGAAGGCCGCCAAACTCCCGGACCGTTTCGTGGCCCGGCCGCAAATAAAGATGGTAGGTATTCGCCAGGATGATCTGCGCGCCGGCTTCTTCAAGCTGCGCCTGCATCATCGCCTTCACGGCTCCCGCGGTTCCCACCGGCATAAAAATCGGCGTCTCAATGTCCCCGTGCGGCGTGTGCAGGATTCCCGCGCGCGCTCCCGTGGCCGTATCCTGCCCGACAATCGTAAACTTCAGTCCCATAATTTCGTGTAGCGCGATCTTGGTTACAGCGCTTGAATTCGAACCCGGCAGGGATGTCGGCTTCGGTTGGATCGAAACGCCACCGCCGCCATCCAGCGGAGGGCAGGCGCGTTTTTGTGAACCTGCAACCCATGGCGGGCTGCCTCTGGTCTAGGTGAACGCGGCTAGCACCACCTTCACCGCAACCAGCAGGATCCAAAACCCCAGGTAGATGAAAAAGATCGAACGGGTCTTGACCATTCCTCCGGAAACACGCGACAACCCTATGGCAAGCAAAATCAGGAACCAAAAGATAAAGATGTCGAAGGAGCTTGCCAGCGCCATGACCGGATGCGAAGCCTCAAGAGGGTTCAGGAAAAATCCCAGGTTGGTCGGAGCCGGGCTCCGGGGATTAAAATGATCGGGGTCTCCAAAAAATATCACGGCCACAGCCATCGCACCGCTCACGACGCTTGGCAGATCGGCATAGCAGGCCACCGAAAAAATCTTTTTGAAGTCCGCGTGAACGCCGAAAACGCCGTTCAAAATAATCATCCCGACGCCCGCCACCGCAAGCAGAAAGATGGGGACACCGAAAAGGCCGCCGAGGTGCGCAAGGACAGTCGCAACAGCCGCGCTTTTCTCGACGGCTTGGTGGAGTTGCTCGGGGCTCAGGCTGGAGGCGCGCCCGCTCTGCGTAATGGCGCCATGGAGGATGCGGGGCATGCCGATCTTCCACAGCATCGTTTCCGTGATAGCCAGGGAAACGGCAATCAGCAGCAGCAAGGGTTTGATAAAATCCGGCTTGCTCGCGATATCCTCAAAAACCTCACCGGGCCCGGTGAAAACTCCCGCGAAGCGCTGCAAAAAAGATTTTGGCCCGCCGGCCGGGGATGAAGAGTTCATGTCGTGCATGGAATTTCCTCTCCCTCCGAGCGCTTAACCGCTCACTAATCTAGGCCCGCCACTCCCTCAAAGAGCCTGACCACCATAATCTATATGAGAAATAACGTGAAGGGAAATCCGCTGTCCGTCTGGCAGCGATGTCAATGGCAGGCCTTCCCGGTCCCGGCGCTTCCACCGGCGGAGAGGCGCCCTCGCAGGCTTCGCGCAGGCGCTTCAGGGCAGGATTGCGAATCGAAATCAGAAGCTTTTCAATCTTCCCTTATTCATGAACGGCGGCGTCGAGAAACGCGCGCAGTTTACGGCTGCGCGAGGGGTGCCGCAGCTTGCGGAGCGCCTTGGCTTCAATCTGCCGGATGCGCTCCCGGGTCACGGCAAAGCTCTGGCCCACTTCTTCCAGCGTGTGCTCGCTGCCGTCATCAAGGCCGAAGCGCATTTTAATAACCTTCTCTTCACGGGGAGTCAAAGTCTTCAGGACCGATTCCGTCTGCTCCTTCAGGTTGATGTTGATGACGGCCTCGGCGGGCGAAATAACGCCCCGATCCTCGATAAAATCACCCAAATGCGAATCTTCTTCCTCGCCAATCGGCGTTTCCAGCGAGATCGGCTCCTGGGCGATTTTCAGAACCTTGCGAACCTTCATCACCGGAATGTCCATGCGCTTGGCGATTTCTTCCGAGGTCGGCTCGCGGCCATACTCCTGCACCAGCTGCCGCGACGTGCGGATCAGCTTGTTGATGGTCTCGATCATGTGCACGGGAATTCGAATGGTGCGGGCCTGGTCGGCGATGGCGCGGGTAATGGCCTGGCGAATCCACCACGTGGCGTACGTCGAAAACTTGTAGCCGCGCCGGTACTCGAATTTGTCGACGGCCTTCATCAGGCCGATGTTGCCTTCCTGGATCAAGTCAAGAAACTGCAAACCGCGATTGGTATATTTCTTGGCAATCGAGACCACCAGGCGGAGGTTGGCCTCAATCAGTTCGCGCTTGGCCGCCTCGGCCTTCATCTCACCCGTCAGAATATTCTGGAACGTCCGGCGAAGTTCGGCGGCCGTGGCCTGATTCCGTTCTTCAATTTCAGCCAGCCGGGCCTTCTCCTGCCGAAGCTCCTTCTTCAGTTCTTTGCCGTTGTTCCGGGCGCCTTCAAGGCGTCTGCCCAGACGCGACACTTCGCGCTCCACGGGCCGCACTTCATCGACCGACTGGCGGATGATTTCAATCAGGCGCTTGCGCTCGGTATTGGTGAATTCGATCGACCGGAACAGCTTCGAGATCAGGATCCGGTGGCGGCTGACGGCCAGATGGTAGCGGCGGAATTCCCTTCCCCGCCGGCTGCGCGGAATTCGATCCCGCTTGCCTTTGAACTGCATCAGCTTCTTATTCAGGCGGTCCATCTCATCGATGGTTCCAATCAAGTCCCTGGCCCGGCGCGCCACGCGCTCCTCGGTGAGATCGTCGTCGTCAAAAACCGTGATCTCCTTGATCGACCGCCGCCCTTCTTTCAGATCCTCCCTCAGGGCAAACAGTTCCAGAATCACGATCGGCGAGCGGGAAAGAGCCTTCAGCACCCGGAGTTGCCCGCGCTCGATCCGCTTGGCGATTTCAACTTCACCTTCCCGGGTCAACAGGGGGACCGTTCCCATCTCGCGCAGGTACATGCGCACCGGATCGTTGGTTTTGTCCATCGCTCCGGGCGTCAAATCGAGATCTTCGGACGAATCCTCCGCCTTCGAGTCGTCATCCTTATCCGTCAAAAGTTCTTCGGACTTCGCCTTGGGAGATTCCAGGACCTCAATGCCGGCATTGTCAAACATCGACAACAGATCGTCGAGATCCTCGGCGGTATGGACGTCGGAGGGAAGCAGCTCGTTAACCTCGTCGTAAAGAAGGTAACCTTTTTCCTTGCCGATGCTAATCAGTTTGCTGATTTGATCGAACTTATCTTCAAATGCCAAAACTTTTGCCTCCGTATTGGAGCAGGCGCAGAAGGGCACCCTCCGCCCCCGATGGAGAGAACCCACTCATGGCCGAGCAACTCCCCTCAGCCCTGCCATACCCGATGCCACAAGGAATGAGTTCCAAGAACCAGCGGCCTCTATTTTTACTTAGATGTAATACTACACTATTTCGTTTGAATTTTCTTTTCCGATTTTTCAATTCTCCCGGGTCCTGGCTAACTCCTTCATCAATAATACCTTGCTCTCGTTGAGCGTGGCAAGCCGCGACCAGTCTTGCTCTCGGCCGGCCGCCGCAATCTCGGGGTTCAGGGCGCTCAATTCGCGCTCAATCTTCCTCCGGCGCAGCGCGCCGCAGTATCTTGAAGCGTCTTCAGGAGTTACGGCATCTTCAGAAGAAAGCAGGCAAGCGTGAACCAATTGCTGGTTTTCGGAACTCAACATTTCTCCCAGGCCGTGGATCTCCACTTTCTCTCCGGCTTTTCGGATTTCCAGCATTTTTACGAAGACGTCCCGGGTCACCAGCCCTTCCAGGGAGCCTTCCGATACCAATCCCGGCAACAGGTCATCCATCACCTCTTCGTTTTCGAGGAACAGGCGGAGCAGTTTCCGCTCCGTATGCGTCGCCGCATGCTCCCGCGCCTTGTGTACCACGGGGCGCCGCTCAACCGCCGCGCGCTTCAGTTCCTCGCGCAGCAGGCGGTCGTCCACGAGAGCGCGCACGGCCAGCCGGTCCGCCGTTTCCTTGCGCATCATGGCGTTCGGAATTCTGGCCAGATAGGGAAGAACGGCGTTGGCAACCGCCAGTTTCCCCTGCGGAGTGCTCAAGCCATGCTGCTCAATGGCACGGTCCGCCAAATAGTCAACGTAGCCACGCGCCGCCTCCAGCGCCCGGCGGTATTCCGCCTCGCCGCGCTTGCGAACAAAGGAATCCGGATCGAGCCCGCCCGGAAGCGCCAGCACTTTGACCTCATACCCCGATTCCAGCAAGGCGATCAATGAACGCTCCGTAGCCGCCATGCCCGCCGAATCCGGATCGTAATTCACCACCACCCGCCGGGAATACCGCGCCAGCACCCGGATATGGGTTTCGGTAAGGCTGGTTCCGCAACTGGCAATCACATTCTCGACGCCGCAGGAATCGACCGCAATGCAATCCATATAGCCTTCCACCAAAATCGCATAATCCTGCTTGCGAATGGCTTTCGCAGCCTGGTCCAGATGGTAAAGCACCCGGCTTTTGGTATAGATCGGAGTTTCGGGAGAATTCAAATACTTGGGCTGCTCCTCGCCAAGACCGCGGCCTCCAAAAGCGATCACTTTCCCGCTCTCGTTCGAGATCGGAAACATGATCCGGCCGCGAAACCGGTCAAAATAGCGCCCTTCGGCGGACTCTCTCAACACCAAGCCGCTTTTCTCAAGCAGGCCCGCCTCAAACCCCAAACCCGCCAGATGCCGTTCCAGCGCCCGCCCGCCACGCGGCGCGTAACCCAGGCAAAACTCGGCGATCACTTCGTCCTTCAATCCCCGGTCCACAAGATAGGCTCTGGCCGCTCTTCCTTCCGTGGTGCCCGTCAACTGCGAGGCGTAAAACTTGGCGGCCGCCTCATGAATCTTGAAAAGCGCCGAGCGGTCCTGCGACCGGGAATCTCCCACGCCTTGCGGTCCCTGCCGCAACGTAACGCCCACCCGCTCCGCCACGCGTTCCAAGGCTTCAGGGAAACTTAAATTTTCGACGAGCATCACGAACTTGAAAACGTCTCCGCCGACTCCGCAGCCAAAACAATGAAAGATCTGTTTGGAAGGATGAACGGCAAAGGAGGGCGTTTTCTCCTGATGGAACGGGCAAAGCCCCATCAGGTTTGCGCCGGCTTTGCGCAACTTGACGTAATCGCCGACGATTTTGACAATATCCGCCGCCGCCCGAACTTCTTCAAGCTGACTCATGGCCTTACGGAGACCGCCATCCCCATTAAATTTTCGATCTCCCGGATCGACTGCCGAACGCCCGGTGCGGCCCTGCCCTCTTGTCTATCGGCAGGCCTCTCAACTTAGATCAGACTCAGTCGCCGGAGGTTACAGATTCCTCATCAGAAAGTTTCTTCAGGGAAGAACCAGTTGGCTCTGTGAGGGCTTTTGAAGTTCTTCGGATTTGAACTGGCTCCGCAGCAGATCGAGATAAGCCCGGCCCTTCGGGCGGCCGTTCGAGCGCGTCGCTCCCAGTTGCGCGAGGAAGATCAGGGTGTCCCGGATCTCGCTGTCGCGAACCGTCACCACTCCCGCATTCCGGCTGTCCGTTTTCTTAAAGTTTTCGATAGCGGCCTTCAACGCGTCGTAAAGTCCTCGCTGCAGAATATAATCCGGCGGCTTTTCAAAATAAATGCCGTTCGAAAGCGTCTGGTACGATTCGGCCAGCGATTGGAGCGCCGCGACAATGTCAGGATCGGTTAGCGCCGCGCTGTCCCTTGCGTAGAGGCAGACGGCGTAGCCAAGCGCCAGGACCAGCGGCTCATGCGCGGCCACAAAAGCGGACGGAATCTTCACGTCCGCAAAGGGAACCTGCGACCACTCGATTTCCCGGCGGCCGATTTCGTGCCGGCGGCTTTCCACGAGATAGGCGCAATCCGGCGGGCAATCAATCGTTACTTCGCGCTCCATCCCGCAGCAGAGGGTGCAAATGTTCTCCGCCTTGGCCGGGCAGTAGCGCTTCGCTTTTCTCTTTTCACAAATGGGGCAAGCCAAAGGTTGGTTCCTAGCTTCAAAGTACCGCCTGCTTCAGGCGGGATCAAACTATTTTAAGCGTTTCCCATCCGCGTGGCAAATTGCCGGCCGGCCTCAAGCCCGGCGCGCCGCCATCCCAGCGCTTCCGCCGAGAGCAGCACCAGCGTAATCCAGACCAAGTCCGCCGTCAGCAGGTGTAGCACCTGCATCCAAAGCGGCGAGAGCAAAAGGATGTTGACCACCCCAAAACAGAATTGCAGCACCACCAGGCCCAGCAACCACCCCGCCCAACGCTTTGCAGCGGCCGAAACCGGCGTGCTGAGGGCGTAGACGGCCAGACCCATCAAAAAACCGCCCAGCGTGACGGCGATGATCGGATGAATAATCCGCAGGTGCACGATGGGGCTGGTGGTGCTGGCAAAATCCCAGCGCATTCCCTCAACCAGCGAGGGGGCGGGAAAAAGCGTATCCGCAAGCGCCGCAATCGTGCCGGAAATGGCAATCGCCAGCATTCCTGCAATCCCCGCGCCAAAGAGAACGGATAGCCTGATTGAAGGCTTCCCCGCCCTGGCGGATTTGCCCGCGGCTTGCGAAGGTTCTTGCTCCGTCGCCGCCCAAGCCGTCAGCGCCAGCGTGGCCAGCAGCAGAAAGGTGTTCACCAGATGGAGCGACAAAATGCCCACGCGACCCCAGGAAACATTCTTTCCAACGTCTCCGGTAAGCACTAGCGCCGCGCCGACCAACCCCTCCGTCACCGTAAAAAACGCCACCGCCGCCGCATAGCGCCGCACGGCGTGCCCGCGGCCAAAGCGCCGGAACACCATAAAAACCAGCACTGCCACTAAAACGATATCAACCCCGCTGCTGGCGCGGTGCGCAAACTCGATCAGGGTGGCAATCGCGTGGGCGTGAGGAATCACCTGGCCCTCGCACAGCGGCCAGTGCTCTCCACAGCCTGCGCCCGAGCCCGTAGCTCGCACAATCGCTCCCCACAAAATCACCGCCAGGTTGTAAGCGAGCACCAGCCAAGCAAACCGCGCAAAGCGCTTCATGCCGCGTTTGTCGTCCCTTGCATTCATGACTGAAAATGGTAACACACTCGGCAGGCCGCCGCAGATGCCCGCCGAGCTTTATGAACGCGAGGTTTACCGCCAAGCGTCCGGGAGCGCCGGGAGCACTCATTCAACGCCGAAGAAAACGACCTTCGCGCCGGGCTTGTCGAGGTTGAAATTAAGAACCGCTCTCCCCTGCCGGTCCCTACGGACGCGGACATTAGGGCCAGCCCAGTGCCGCGCCGTTACTCTGCGCGTGGTCACGTAAGAGTATTTGCCCTTGGAGGTTGCAAACAGCACGACAGCGCCCCGGCCGGTTTGGGAATTGATCTTTTCGTGGAATTCGGGGCTGCCGCTCACCTGCCCGGTCGCAACGGGATCGCTCGCGGCCATATCGTCGCGAACCTGTTTGTATCGCGCCAGGGTTTCGCCGATGTAAGCCACGCCCGAATCGGAAACGCCCAGCAAATCTCCCCAGATGCCGTTTTGCCCCAGAATCAGCGAGGCCATATTGATTTCCTGCATCGCGATCGGATCATCCGGGTAATAGTGGGTCAGGAAAAGGATGGATGGAGTCCATTTGTCGTAGCCAAGCGGACTGCGGCAAATCCACGTGCGCGCCGGACCGGGGTGGAAGAAAACGTTCGAATTCTGGCGCTCGCGGTCAAAGGGAATGTTGTAGCTGGAAAAATACGGGCCGTTGTTGAGCAGAAAAAATCTGCCGGAAGCAAGAAAGCCCAGCCCCACCGCTCGCCCCGATTCCGTCACGTCAAAATCGACAATGGCGCCCGGGCAGACGGCAGCCACGCGGTCGGCCATGCGGCCCATCTGGCGAATCAACTGGAATGCATAGGAGTCGGCGCGTTCCTCGGGGCTATTGCTCTCGTTCCCGTGCCAGTGGCGCGCGGAATCGCATCCGTATTGCCCGATGCCATCCCACTTGAAATAGGTCACGCCGATCTGTTTTGACAGTTGGATCAGCCGCTCGGCGAAAGCCTCGCTGTAGCGGCTGACCAGGCACATGTGATAGCTCGCTTCCGTTTCCCAAACGGGGCCGGGCTTTTTCTCCACGCCCTGCCGGGACATGACGCAATCGCGGTGCTCGGTGAGCGCGCGGCTCGATACCGCGGCCGACGTTGGCCCGAACCACAACCCCAACTGCATTCCGTAGCGGTCAAGCTTCTCCTTCACCCTTTTCAGGCCGTCGGGAAAGCGCTTGCGGCTTACGCTCCACTCGCCCGTTTTGCCGTACCAGCCGGTATCCAGCACATAAACGTCAATCCCCATGCGGTGCGCAACGTCAATTTCCTGCAAGATGCGGCCGGCGTTCATGGAATCGAGATACTGCTTGCCGTTCCACCACTTGTTCCGTTCCTGATAGTTCCAGGTGTTGTAGCAGACGTGGGGCTTTCGCGTGCCAAGGTTCTCACTCATATGGTTGAGCACGAAGCTGCGGAAAGCCGCGGCCAGCCGGTTCTCGCCGCCTGTAACCGCGCCAAGCTCAAACCAGACTGTTTGATAAGGCCGCTTGGCGTCGAGGACCTGCCCCGCCAGGTAATTGCCCTTCACGGCCTGCAAGGTGGCGCCGTAATCCGGGTGAAGTTTGTATTGAATGAAGGCGTCGGGAACCTGCGAGCCGTGCTCGTAAGCCACCAGCATCGAGGAGCATCCATCAGATTGAATGAGAATCGGGCCCATCGCTGAAGCGCCATCCTCAAACGAACCCCGGCCGACAGGGACTTCTTCCATAAGGTAGGAGTGGCTGAGTTGCGAAAAATTTGCGAGCCTGATTTCCTTGATCCCGGCGGCCTTGTCCATCGCCAGGCCCAGGTAGGTGAGATCATCCCGTCCCGAGGGCTTGGTCAGCGTATGCGCCTCGCTGCTTTTCAACGTGTAACTGAAACGGACGATGGGACTGTCTTCCGCAGCCTGAAACGCCATGGCGAGGGAAAGGGACGGCCGCGCGGCAAAGGCGCCTTCATAGCGGTATTCCGTTGCTCCATTCTTCAGGCGCGCGGGCGGCGCCGCGGGCCGGATGCTCTCAAGCGCCGCCGAAATTCGAACCTTGTCCACGTTGAATACGGGAGGAACGATGCGATATTCCTTGCCGGAAGCTTTCAGGCGGTAACTCCACAGGCACGCGGGGTTCCCAATGATGGAAACTTGAAAATGCTTGTTCTCAAATGCCGCTTTGGATTGGCCCGGCTGCCCTTTAAGCAACGCGCCCGCCGGAGCCAGCGAGCCGAGCAGAAGGATAAAGTCCCTTCGCGCAAGGTCATCAGCACCCATGAGCCCTCCTTTTGTAAAGCCGCTTGTCCCATCGAGCCCGGGACGGCTTGCCTTTTCAGCCCGCCCGATGAATGGCCAGCACAAAATATTGCGCATGGCCCGGGCCGGCGCAGCGGACGCCATGCTCGTCATTAGAAGCAATGAAGGCCACCGAACCCGGCCCCGCATGCGAACTCTTCCCGTTCACCGTGACCTCAAGCGTGCCCTCGCGGATCAGGAAAATCTCCTCATGGCGGTGGTGATGGGGAGGATGCGGCCGGTTGCCGGGAGCCAGATCCGATTCATGGATTTCAATCCGGCAATCCTCGTGCGTCAGGCCATTGAGAACGGGGCGAGACGTGTTGGTGGGACCATGATGGACCGGCAGGTTGGCAAAGTCATAAACCCCGGAGGTCAAATAGCGCTTTTCGGCCCCTAACGCACCTATAGCCATCAGCGCCGGAAGCGCCAGCAAAAAATCCCGTCGTGGATTGTTCATTGCAACCCTCCTTGCCTTCAAAGATTTGCCGAAAGCTAAAACACCTTGAGCGCGGTTGGGTCAAGGCCCTTTTTCGCCTCCTCCACGATGTGCTCGCCCAGCAGGTCTCAGCCTCACACTGCCAGCTTGATGGTCACGATCTCCCACGGCTTGACTGTAAATTCGAGCGAGCCTTCCGGAGTTGGATCGATAGGCCCTTCGTCATATTCAATCAGGCTGGCCCGCCAAGCCTTGCGGATGGGCTTCGCAAGCTTGATCCGCGCTGAAGTTTTGTTTCCCTCGGCTTCGTAAAAGCGGATGACGATTTGGTTGTCGCTGCCTTCGGCTTTCTTCATCGCCGTCAGAACCAGGTTCGCCGGCTCCAGATTCAGGAACTCCGCTCTGGGCGGCACTGACGCCCCGCCGAATGTTTCCGCCACGCTGCCCACAAAGGCAGTGAGGCGGTAATTAAAACCGATGGCTTCGCGGTAACGCAGCCGCCAGTCGCCTTCGTGGGGCATCAACGCCATCCGGTAACGATGAGTCCCTTTTTGTGTGAACCAGTAGACGGGATTCCAGGCCAGGCTCTTGCGGGTGGAGAGCAAAACGTGCTGCAAAACAGGATAAGCCACCGGGTTCGCCGTCTCGTCCCGAAACAGGTGAACCGTCATGTCGGAGGCGGCCATGCACCCCCGGCCCTGGTAACGCCGCGCGGAAGCGTCAATCCAGTTGATCGCTTCGCGGTAAGCAAGAGGGTGGTCCCCGCCGTAAATCGCCGGTTGGAACTGGCTGTCGATATTCGAGGGAAGCTGAGTGAAGTCGAGCTCGTCTTTGCCCAACTCGACCGTCCCAAATGGAACTTCGTAACTCAGGCAAGCGTCCTCCAGGTTCATGGGAAAAGCCACCCGCAGCTCCCGAGCTTTCGTGCCGTCCCAATCCACCAATTCAACTTCCAAATCCACCCGGTCCAACTGGTGATAGAGATGAAACCGCTCCCGCAAAGTAAAGTGCTGGAACCGGGCTTCGCGGAGGGCCGTGGTGCGGATCGCGCCGCGCACAAAACGCTGGAAGGCAAAAGCGTGGTTGCTGGTCTTGTCGAAATTCTGCATCGTGACGATTTCCGGGTCTTCCCAGGCGTTCCCCGGAGCGGTGAATTGCAGAATCTCCCCTCCCTCAAACTTTTCCGTACGCAGAACGTCCCACTTTTTCCTCTTGTCGTACAAGCTCTTGATGCCGCCCGCGCCAAAGGTGAGCCTGAAAAAGTCGTTTTCGGCCTTCTCGCCGGAAAGCAACGCCTCGGCCGGTCCGAAAGATGGGCCCTGCTCCAGGTAGAACGTCCGGTATCCAACCGAAGGAACGTCCGGGGCGACAAACGCAAACTTGCCTGCGCGCGCGCTCCCCGCCGCCGTCATTTTCTCAAATGGAACTTCGCGGCCGTTGTCATCACGAATCGTCAGTCCCTGCCAGCCGTCGGGCAGCGCAAATTCAAACTCCGCAAGGTCCGTGCGCAGCCAGGATGCGGGATTGAAAACCACCAGGGGAACTTGCTTGCTCGATGGTGTCCTGATATTCCCGGCCAGCCTTGCACCGGCCCCGCCCAGCAAATTGTCCGCCAGGCGTTTGGACTTGGCGTAAGAAGCCACGTAAACGCTGTCGGTGACGATTCCGCGATTCCCGCCCCAGCCATGGTCAGGCCAGCAGTTGGCTTTCCACGCCTCCCTCAGCGTGGCTTCAGGATACTCGGCGAATCCAGCGCTTTCCCCAATCCCGCTCAGCAGGCGCTCTGTGGCCAGCAGTTCGTTATGCGCCTCCCGGCCCAGCAGCAGTCCTTCACGATTGCCGGGTTCGTCGTAGTATGCCCAACTGAAGGGCCAGTCACCCCGGAGCGTGGTGATGTCCAGCGGGTGCCCGGTGAATTCATCCAGAAAGCCTTCGGGCTCCACAAACACCATTCGCGGCGGATGGATTTGCTCTTCGGGCTGTGCCGCAAAATGCTCATTCCATTTTGCCGCGAACCGCTTCATGGCCTCGTTCTGCCCGCGGGTATAGGGCGGCAGGGCCGGTTGCGGCGGAAGGTAGTCGCTGGTGTAATCGTAAATAAACATGCGCGGCAAATCATGAGACGCGTAGTAGGAAGCGCGTTCCCGCGCATAGTGAAGCCATCCTTGATCGCCTTTCGGATCCAATAACCTCATGGGACTGGCATAGTGATAACCGTAGGTCAGAAGGATCGATCCATCCGGCGACTCCCAGTTGTAAAAGCCGTAAGGCAGGCGCCCCTGGATGATGTATTTGACGCCCGCCCGCTTCAGGATTTGAGGCATCTGCAAGGTCATCCCAGGAGGATCGGTCTTGACGTAGAACTGGGTGTCCACACCGGGAAATGTTTCCTTCAGCCAGCGACGCCCGAAGTAAAATTGCCGCACCAGCTTTTCCGGCCCCACATGGGCTTCCTGGCACTGCACGAAACTGGCTCCCCAGACGAACCGTTTCTCGCGCATGGTCCGGGCCATCTCTTCGCGCTTCTCGGGGTGACGCTCCAGAAACTCCATCAGGTAGGCGGTGCTCTCCATGGAGTACCGGAATTCGGGATATTCAGCCAGCAGCTTCATGGCGGGCAGGATGATCTCTTCAGACCGGTAATCCGCCGTCTTCTTCTGCGTGTTCAGCCAGCCGAGGTCATTGTGGCAAGTGCAGTTCAGCGCAAAAATGCCGTGATCAAAATGCGAATGGTACGCCGGAACCCGCAACGTCCGCAGCCGCCCCATTCCTTTCTCGCCTGCGCGAAGCTCGAAGGTTATCGCCGTGTCTACAAAAGGCGCAGGGATCCAAATATCCTGATGGGAGGCGGCACGGGAGGGAATCGGGGAAAGCGCTACCTCCGTCAACATTTTTCCCTGATGAGAAGCCGTCAGCTTTGCTCCACGGATCTCCTCGCCCGGGTTCACCAGATGCAAGGTCGCCGCCTGAACGCACGTTCCATTGTGCACGTCGTACATGGAATAGACGTCGATCTCAAAGTTGAGATCGTGGCGGTGCGGGTAAACACGGACCTTGGCAAGTCCTGTCTCCTCGCCCCCCGGCTTCGTCCAGACATCCTCGACCGTGATGCGAACGAATTGGGTTTCCGCCGTTCGGGGAAAGGTAATGATCTGGTCGTCGTAAGTTTGCGAAAGCTCGCGAGTAACCGCGAGGCCCCCCGCAACTGAGCATCGCACCCGGCGAGGCGCTTCCAGCAGCCTGGCCCTCGAGTAGGTCATCATGTACGGGTCTTGCCCCACGATGTCGTAAGGAAGCGTGTGAGGTAGAATCCACACTTCCCTTACAGGACGCGCTTCCGGGAACGTGATTTCAAGCCATGCGCCGGAAGCCTGATGCTTGGCCTCCCAGCCGTTGTGCAAATTGCTCCCGAACACGTTCGAAGGATGGTAGCCCCAGGGCGGGTCGTCAACGTACGAAGAAGCCGTGGCCGTCGCTTTGTTATGCCGGTCCGCCCAGTTCGGGTTTGCTACATCCCCGGTTGTCTCAGCCGCCGCCAGAAGCCTGGATGCGCCGCCCACCGGAATCCCGTGAGCGATTGCCGAAGCAAGAATCAATTGGCCGCCGTTCGATAAAAATTTTCGCCGGTCCATTGCAGTTATCACCTCCTGAGGTTCCCCGGTCCGCGCCACCCTCGCCCCAAACCCATCCGGAAGCAAAAGAGAGCATCGTTAACCGGGCATCTCTGCGAATTCGATACTCTACCTCTCAGCTTGAAGATTTACCAACGATTCTCGGCGGGCGGCGTGGCGACGACCTTCCACGGCCCAAGTCCATCAGGCGGGCCGAATTGCCGATACGCCGCAGGCTTCCGCAACACCCCAAAAAAGAACTTGACAATTTCACCGCGATATGCTACATTCCTAGTCGTTGGAAGTTTTGGGAGGGCTCCTGCAATTCGGTACCGGGAAAAGCTCTTTTGTGCGAAGAAAGAACGAAATTTCGGCTCTAGAACCTGAAAGAAGAAAAAAAGAATTCTTTTTTTGAAGAACGAAGCTAGGAAGTTATTGAAAACAAAAGAGGGCTGTGGAAAAAACAGCCAAAACGAACCGGAAACGAAGCTAAAACGAAGCTACCTAAGCTGTTGAAAACACATAACAGGCCAAAAAACGAAGCTAAAATAATCCCCCAGGCCATCCGGCCAAGTTATTGAAAAATAAGGCTTACTAAAACGGCCCCCAAACTCTCCACCGCTTTTCAAACCCAGCAATGTTCGCAACCGCCAGTCATGAAATGAAGGCCTATTGGCCGCCGATTATGGCCACAGGAAACTTGTTGAGATTATCGTGGGGTGGAATCCGGAAGGCCGCCGTCGACGGGGATGGTGGCGCCGGTAGTAGGCGTCTGGCGGGTGGCGAAGAACATCACGGCGTTCGCGACGTGCTCGCCGGTCACGCGGATCTTCAGCAGGTTTCGCTCGCGGTAGTAATCCTCAAGGCCCTGCTCGTCCAGGCCGCGCGCGCGCATCCGGTCCGGGCCCACAGTCGACCACAAGCCGGACTTTCGGCTGCCGTGCGAGAAGACGGCGTCAGGAGCCACCATGTTGACGCGCACGCCCATCGGCGCAAACTCCAGGCTCGCGATGCGCGCCAACTGATGGGCAGCAGCTTTGGTGGCGCTGTAGGCGCCAAAGCCCGCTCCCGGCGCAAAGACGTTTTTGGTGGAAACCAGGACGACGTCTCCGCCCGTATTCTGAAGCTTGAAATGCCGCGCCGCCTGGGCCAGCACGTTCAAAGTCCCTTCCACGTTCACGCGCTCAAGCTTCCTGAAGGAATCCAGATTCAGTTCAGTCAGCGGAGAAACGAGAGCCAGCCCGGCATTCACCACCAAGAGGTCCACGCCTCCCCAGGCTCGGATGATGGCGCCCAAGGCCCGCTCGACAGACGAGGGATCGGTCACGTCGAGCGGAACCGCGATCACCTGCCCGGGGTAAATTGCTTCAAGCTCATGGACAAGGCTTTCGAGGTTCAGGCCGGGCAAATCCGTGAGGGCAACCTGGCAGCCTGCCTGGAGGAGCTTTTCCGCAATCGCCGAGCCGATGGCTCCGGCGGCGCCGGTGATCAAGGCCACTTGGCGGCTCAAAGGAAGCTCATGGTTCTCCGTCAGCTTGGCGTGCTGGAGCATGTGGTATTCCATGTTGAAGAGGTGGCGTTCAGAAAGGCCCTGATACTCGCCCATGGCCGCCACCTTGGCCTTCACCGCCAGCGTGTGGGCCGTAATATCCCTGGCGATGCCGCTTGCCCGCGCATTCTTGCCCACCGAGAGCGCTCCGAGGCCCGGAATCAGGATCACGCGCGGATACGGGTCGCGCCGGTCCACTCCCGGAGCGAGGTCCGCCGAGTTCCTCTCGAAGTAGGCGTTATAGGCCGCCGCATAATCGTCGATCGCCTTTGCCATCTGGCCTCGAAACTTTTCGAGGCAACTGAAGTCCGGCGCGTCGAGCCACAGCGGGAGGCTCTTGGTGCGGATCAGGTGATCGGAAGTAAGCGGCGGCGAAAGAGCCAGATCTTTTCCCTTCGGGGAATCAACAAAGTCCAGAACCTCGCGGCCGGTAAGGGCGTTCAAAATCACGCGGCGGTAGGGCCGGCTTTCATCGCCCGTGGCCTCGGCCAGCAAGCCGCGAACGACGGGCGCCACCTGCTCCAGGCGCTCGTTTGCCGTTTCCACCGAAGTCGGCGTTTGAACCGACAACGGATGCGAGGCTTTGCGGGCCAAATACTTTTCCGCGGCGGAAACCAGGCGGATGGTCCGCTCATAGGATTCCCGAGCCGTTTCACCCCAGGTAACCAGACCGTGATGCATCCAGACCATGCCCGCGGCTTCGGGGAACTTTTCAAGCGCCTCGATGGCGTCTTTCGCCAGCTCAAACCCGGGACGGACGTACGACAGAATGATGATCTCTTCGCCCAGAGCCTCGCGCACCCATTCCCCGCCCCGCGCCTGGTTGGTCAGCGCCAGGATGGAATCAGCGTGAGTGTGATCCACGTATTTGGCCGGCAGAAAAGCATGCGCCAGGGTTTCAATGGAAGGGCACGGCGCGTGGCAATCCAGGGTGTGAGTGCGAAATTCATTGGCCATCCGATCGTCCGAAAGGCCCGGAAGCGTGCGCAGGCGCCGCAGGTAGTCAAGGTCGAGCGGCACGTGCTGCTCAGGAGTGATCGCAGCCAAGTCACACCCCGACGCCTTCACATGAAGGGCCGGAATCGATTCTCCCCAGACGTTCCGCCAGGTTCCTTTGACAGAGGCGTTTCCGCCTCCGTGGAGAACTACATCCTGCTCCATGCCGATCAACCGGCTAGAGTATGTCCGCAGAGCCAGGTCTTCGCCCCACTTCGCCCCGAACTCGCCTACAAACTTTGCCGCTTCCGCTTCAGACCATCTGCTTTCCAAAAGCTCCCCCGCCCTCGATGGGTCCCAGTCTCGACCGTCCCTTGTTTGACGCTGCTTGCCTGTCTAACTTTTCGCCGCCTCGACGGCTTGCAGCATGAACCTTGCGTTCTCCCGCGGCGACTTGCCGTCAAAAATCGCGCTTCCCGCAACAATCATATCGACGCCTGTCCGGACAATCTCCGCAATATTTTTCCGGGTAACGCCGCCATCCGCGCACAGCAGGATGTCTCTTCCGGACCTTCGGACCATTTCCTTCACAGCTTCGATCCGTCTGAAGGTCGCGGGGACAAAGCTCTGGCCTCCCCAGCCGGGATTGACCGCCAGCAGCAGAACCATTTCAAGTTCGCCGAGAAGCGGATCGAGAATATCGAGCGGTATCCCGGGGTTCAACGCCACGCCGCGAATAAGCCCCCGGCCGGCGTCATTGGCGTTGGTCATTTTGCCCATTTCCTGGAGCACCCGGTGAGGATGCGCGCAAGCGTCGGGATGGAACGTAATGATGTCCGCGCCCGCCGCAACGAACTCCGGAATTTTACCGAGCGGATCGGCAATCATCAGATGCGCGTCCTTCAGGAGCGGAGTCTTCACTGCCTTGATCAGCGGCGGCCCTGCCGTCATGCGCGGACAGTAAACCCCGTCCATCACATCGAAGTGAACGATTTTTGCGCCCTCTTCTTCCAGCAGCCGAAGCTCGGAACCAAGCGACAGCAGGTCCGCCGTCATGATTCCAACGCTCAACACCGGAGCGAGTTCGCGCAATGTAGCAAGACTCGGTTGATGGGCCATCCCGATCTTTCTCAGCGCCTCGCGGAAGATGACCCGACGGAAACTTCAGCATCCTTTTTCTCGTGCCGGAGGGTCTGGTAGAAATCATAAGCCTGTTCCGGCTTCATCGAATCATGAACGACTTTTCCAACTGCTTGAATCATCGCCGCCGGCGCCTCCGACTGGAAAATGTTCCGGCCCATGTCAACGCCCGCGGCGCCTTGGGAGATGGCGTCGTAGGCCATGCGCAGCGCGTCAAGCTCTGCGATCTTCTTGCCGCCCGCCATGACCACGGGAACCGGGCAGGACGCGGTGATGGTCTCAAAGCCCTCCGCCACGTAATAAGTCTTCACCACCTGGGCCCCAAGTTCGGCCGCGATGCGGCAGGCAAGCCGCAGATACCGGGCGTCGCGCGTCAAGCTCTTCCCCACCGCCGTCACGCCCAGCGTGGCGATCCCGTAACGGTTGCCGGCGTCCACCAGCCGCGTCAGGTTGTGGATCGACTGCGATTCAAATTCGCCGCCCACGAACACTTGCACCGCCATGGCGTTGACGTTCAGGCGCACACAGTCTTCAATATCAACAGCAATCTGCTCGTTGGAGAGTTCTTTCAGGATGCTGGGCCCACCGCTCGCGCGCAGCACCACGCCGCCTGCGAAAGCCGGCGGAATCGTCGAGCGCAGCATGCCGCGCGTCAGCATCAGGGCGTTTGCATAGGGCGCCAGGGGAACGATGTTCAGGTCAACCCGCTCAAGGCCGGTGGTCGGTCCCTGAAAATATCCGTGATCGATCGCCAGCATGACCGTGCGGCCCGACACCGGATTGAAGATCCCGGACAAGCGGTTTTGCATTCCCCAGTCCAGGGCGCCGGCCCCCTTCAAGAAAAAGGCTTCGCGCTTGGCGGGAATTTCCGGATAAAAATTCTTTGCTTCAGACTTTCCTTCAGTATCAGCCATCTTCATCTTCTCCTTTTTTCATCTGGCGGGGGAATCATCCGTTTCCCTGGCATCGCAAGGAACAACCATGATACCAAAATCAACGGGGATTGCAGGAGTTGCTCTGCACAATTTACAGGCCCGGACGCCGTAATGCCAATCGAAGCGCCAAATCGGGCGTGTTCCCGGCGGCGCTACCGGCTCATAAAGCCTTCCCGGCGGCAGATTCGGAGGCCGGGCCGGCTTTGCTGTTGCTGCGGGGCGGGTTCAGTTCTTTATGGAAGGAATTGCGGACCGGTTTGGAAAGCCGCCGAGGAGCGGGCGGGATCATCTTCCCCGCCCGCAGCCCCTCGCAGCTTCAGAAAGGTGTTCAATCGCCCCAGCGCTGACTGGGGGCCTTTATCCCGAAATGCCGTGAGGCGACGCTTTTTCAAGATAGCTGACCAGTCGCCGGCCGGCATCGGGAACCGCAACCCGGCCAGCCGCAATTTCTTCCGGCGAGATCCTGCGGCCGTAAAGATCTTCATTGGCGCCGCCGTCCGGCCGCAGCGTCGAGCCTTGCAGCGAGATTCCTGCAAACAGTCCACGGGAGCGGGCATAGCTGAGGATTTCCGTGTGCATCAGCAGATCGGTGTCGGCGGTCATGGCCCGTCCCATGGGTCCGGCGGCCGCGGAGGCGTCTCCGCCCAGCTTCACCTTGCTCTTCAGCAACGAGCGGACGCCGTCCCGATTCATAACCAGAAAAACGAAGTCGGCGGCCTGGCCGCCAAGCTGAAAGCCGAAGCTTCCACCCTCAAGAGCGTACATTACCGGAGCGCCCCAAGGGCCGTTGTAGTTCCGTCCGCCGCGGCAAACCATGGCGCCGCGTCCGTAGCTCCCGCCAAATCCAAAGGCGAGCTTTTTAATGGAGGGCATCACCACCACACACTTTGCCCGGTCCAGAAGCGCCTGCGGTATGCCATCCGGCACATTCAGGATTTCGTGCAAGACATCCGCAGAATTCTCCAGCCGTCCCTGCACACTGCCTGCAAACACGGGCACAGACGTCAAAACCAGCAACATCCCAAAACCTAATGAACAAATTCGCCGCATCAATTCGTTACTCCTTTTCATTGGAAGGATGGCCGCATAACCCGCTTGCCCCGGACTCTTTCGCCGCCCTTCATCCTTCAACAGTACACTGTCTCAAGTTCCGGGGGGTAAAAGAGTTTGGATGCAGCTTTGCCTTGCCGGGATGGGTCGCGCGCTCAACGGCGGTCCCGCAACGGGCCCTGGACCGCAACGGCCAGCGGCTCAATCAGCCGGAATTCCAGCGCAGTTGTGGCGGGCATTCGCACGTCTCTTCCGAGGGGCTTCGCCGCCCCGGCCGCTCCTGCCCCCGCGCCCGCCGAACTTCCAACCAGCGATGTGCCCACTCCCACCGGCACGCCTCCCAAGGCTCCGCGCTTCCTGCCGCCGGCCGCCGCCCAGTGTGGCGTCTGATAACCGCTTCCGTACTCAGCAACATCTGTTGTATGGACCTCGTAATTCCAGCCGTTCATCACCACGCAATTAAGCGTCAGGCGGAGCCGCGCCGTTCCTTTGAGACTGCCGGCCGGACGCGCGTCAACAACTTTGCCGATGATCCGCGCTCCCTCCGGAACTGCGACCGCGCCGCCAATCGAAACCGGCTGGGTGAGAGTCGCCTCAAATTCATCACCCGGCCTGCTCTGGTCGCTGGCCAGCGCCTGGCCCAGTCGAATCTTCAATACCGTGCCGGCGGGGATGGTTACTCTTACGGCGGCGGGAGGTTTTGTCACCCAAACGCCCGCCACCCCCAATGCGATTGCGACCGGAATGCCTACAGACGCATATCGCTGTCTTGGCCATTTCATAATGCTCTCCCCAAAAGAGTCCGCCTAACCAGGAGCAAACGAGTCTCCAAAGTGGACAGCGATAACAAACTGATAACAATCCGCTTAGGATGCAGCCTGAGGAACGCTTTCGGTAAAAATTACATCAATCGTTTCGTAATTTCGGCCAAACCCTGCATTGTCGCCCGGGACGGAGGGCTCGCTTCGATCAGGAGAACTGGCTGAAGGTGCCCGGTCAACCTTCTTCCCTCTGTTTTTTGCAGACACAGTGCTACAATTCCTTAGCGTGGCGGAAACAGCGGTGAATCCCAATCGAGTGATCGGCATCGACCCGGGCCTCAACATAACCGGTTACGGCATCATTGAACACCAGAGAGCCGGAACAGCCTTGGTCGAGGCGGGCGTTATTCGCCTGCCCCCCAGCCAGGGCAACAATCTGCCGTTGCGCCTGGAGTCGCTTTTCAAGGGGGTTCAAGAGATCATCGAAGAATTTCAGCCGGGAACGCTCTGTCTCGAAGAGGTTTTCAGCCACGCGGACTATCCCCGCACGGCAATTCTGATGGGACACGCGCGCGGGGTGATTTGCCTGGCGGCAAGGCTCGCAAGGATTCCGGTCTTCCACCTTTCGGCCAAGCGGGTCAAGCAGTCCGTAACCGGCAACGGCAGCGCCTCAAAAATGCAAGTGCAGAGGGCTGTGCAGCAGCGGTTTTCATTGTCGCTGCCTCCCAAGCCTCCGGACGTTGCCGACGCGCTGGCCGTGGCCTTGTGCTACCTCAACTCGCTGCGGGTTCCGGCGAATGGGTCGCAGGCAAGAAGCAAAGCGCTGTAGAATTCAGTCCAGGAGCAATCCCCTGATCTCAGAAATTACCGGCGAAGTCCTTTACGACCGCATCACTCACAATTCGCTATTGGTGCGCATCAATGCGCTCTGTTATGAAGTCTTCGTCCCCTCGGGAATTATCTCGCGCCTCAGGCAGTCGCCCGAGGACCAGCGCCAGAACCCCCTGACCCTTTACACGATCTACTACATTGATGGAGGCATGGCCGGCGGCCACCTGACGCCCAAGCTGGTAGGTTTTCTGGACCCGTTGGACCGCGAGTTTTTTGAGGCTTTCACCAAAGTGCCCGGCGTAGGGTTCATGCGGGCGCTCAAGTGCCTGGTGCGCCCGATGAATGAAATCGCCCTGGCCATCGAGCGCGGCGACGCGCCCTTCCTGAAGGAGCTGCCGTACATCGGCGCCAAGACGGCGGAACGCATTGTCACCGACCTGCGCGGCAAAATGGCCAAGTTTGCGCTGGCCCGAAGCGAGCAGCCGCTCTCAATCGAACACGAATCGGTTTCAGGACTGAAGGTGGAGGCGATGCAGGTCCTCGAGCAGCTTGAGTATACGCGTTCAGAAGCCGAACGGATGGCCGCCGAGATCTTTGCCAAGCACAAGAACCTGAAGTCCGTTGAGGAATTCGTGCGCAGAGTTTTTGAGCAGCGGCAGGAAGCAGCACAAAGCTGAAGGCTCGCGGAGATCAATAAGACGGGTAAGGTATGCCGAGAGAACGATTAGTATCCCCTGACTTGCTCTCACAGGATGAAGAGAGTTTCAACCAGACCCTGCGCCCGCCGTCGCTCGACCAGTACGTGGGACAGCAAAAAGCCGTTGAGAAGCTCTCCATTGCTCTGCAGGCGGCGCGGCAACGCTCCGAGCCCGCCGAACACACCTTGCTGTTCGGGCCGCCGGGCCTTGGCAAAACCACGCTCGCCTATATTATTGCCAACGCCATGGGGGCAAAGATCGTCACCACCTCCGGCCCCGCGCTCGAACGGACCGGCGACTTGATGGGAATTCTCACCAACCTGGGCGAGGGAGATATTTTGTTCGTCGACGAAATCCACCGCCTGCCGGCCAACATCGAAGAGTTCCTTTATCCCGCGATGGAGGACTTCAAGGTCGACTTCGTCGTGGACAAGGGCATGTTTGCCAAAACCATCAATGTGCCGCTCAAAAAGTTCACGCTGGTTGGAGCCACCACGCGCGCCGGCAGCCTTTCGGCGCCCTTGCGAAACCGCTTCGGCCTGTTCTTTCACTTGGAGTTTTATTCCGTCGACGACCTGCGGCAAATCATTGCACGCTCGGCCCGGATTCTGGGCGTGCCGATCGACGACCAGGGGACGGCCGAAATCGCGCGGCGCGCCCGCGGAACGCCGCGCATCGCCAATCGCCTGTTGCGGCGCGTGCGGGACTTTGCCGACGTCAAGGCCGATGGGAAAATCAGCGATGAAGTCGCCCGCCAGGCCTTGAAGCTGGAAGGCGTGGACGAGCAGGGGCTTGACGAGCTGGACCGGAATTTTCTTTCCACCATCATCCGCCTTTATAAGGGCGGCCCGGTGGGAGTTGAAGCCATCTCCGCCACGCTCAACGAAGAAGTGGACACTCTGGTTGACATGGTTGAGCCCTATCTGCTCCAGCAGGGATTCATCAGCCGGACCAAGAGCGGGCGCACGGCCAACGAGCCGGCCTATCAGCATCTGAAAATATCCATGCGCGGAGGCGGCCCGCAAGCGCTGTTCCACTAGAACGCCCGAACATGAAGCAAGTCTATCTCGCCTTTGGCTCAAACCTCGGTTCCCCGCTTGAGAACATCAGGAAAGCGCTCGGCGCGCTTCCGGATGCGGGCGTTGAAGTTCGCCGCGTCTCATCTTTCTACCGCACGGAACCGGTGGAATTAATCCGCCAGCCCTGGTTTGTGAATTGCGTCGCGGAAGCCGCAACGGACCTGATGCCGCTGCAACTTTTGAAGGCCGTGCAAAGAGTCGAACGGGCGCTCGGCCGGCGCAGAGTCATCGACAAAGGGCCGCGAACCATTGACATTGACATTCTGCTCTATGAGAATGTGGTCGTTCAGTCCAATACCTTGAAGATTCCCCATGAGGGTTTAAGCCATCGCCGGTTCGTTCTGGTTCCGCTCTCGGAACTCGACCGGAACTTGCGGCATCCCGTAACCCGGCGCACGGTGCTGGAAATGCTCGGTGAATCGCCCGACCACAGCCAGGTGATCCGCATGGACCTGGAGAGCGAGGCAGCCCTCAAGGGACAGCCGGAGCGTGCAGCTAACGCCTGAAAAGGCCGCCGCTATTTTGAGAGAGTCATCTTAAACAAGGAATTTTCCGTGCCCAATCCTCCTCTTTACGAAGCACCCCGGTTCATCGCAGTTGAAGGACCGATTCGAGTCGGCAAAACAACCCTTGCCGACATCCTTGCCAACCGGATGGGCGCCGAGCGATTGCGCGACGTGGACGACAACCCTTTCCTCCGAAGCTTTTATGGTGAAAAGCCCGGCGCCGCCTTTACCAGCCAGTTGTATTTCCTGCTGGAGCGCTTCAAGCAGCTTCGCGCGCTGGACCTGACGGCTTCGGCAAACCGCGTTGTGGTCAGCGACTATATCTTTGAAAAAGACAAGCTTTTCGCCTACCTCAACCTGAACGACGCCGAATTGCGGCTTTACGAGCAGTACTACGAGCAGTTTGTCGAGCAGGTTCCCATTCCCGATTTGGTGATATACTTGCAAGCGAAGCCGGAGATGCTCAAAAAGCGGATTGAGAAGAAGAATGCTCCCTTCGAAAACCGCATTTCAGAGGAATATCTCGAGGCGGTGATCAACGCATACGAGCACTTCTTCTTTCATTATCACTCGAGCAACCTTCTGGTGATTGAAACGTCCGAGATCGACTTTGTCGACCGGAACGAAGACTTAAAGCAGTTGCTGAAGCGTTTGAGTCAGCCGGTTCAGGGGACTCAGTATTTTCTGCCGCTTGGATCCGCCCCCGCGGACTGAGACGGTCGCCTACGGCGGGGCGCCGCTGGGCTTTCAGCCCGCAAGGCAAGCCGCGCGTAAAGAGTTCGAGTTTTTCGACCCTCTCTTTCCAGACGAGTGGCGGCCATCGAGAGGCCGCAGGGGCAAATTGAAGAGCCCTTGATAACCCATCTGGGACCGGGAGGGTTCTGCTTTTTCAGGGGGCCCTTTCGGCACAGAGCGATTTTTTCGAGTCCGATTAAGGAGAGGACGCCATGGACCCTAATGCCTCGGCCGTGAGCAAAGTTACGGTTCCCGCCATCATCGAGCGCAAGCTTCGCGGGGAAAAGATCACAGCGCTTACCGCCTACGATTACCCCACCGCGCGCCTGGTTGATGAAGCCGGAATCGATGTTCTCCTGGTGGGCGATTCCCTGGCCCAAGTGGTGCTCGGTTACAATTCTACCGTCCCTCTTACCAGTGAAGAATTGCTCCATCACCTTCGCGCGGCGCGGCGCGGAGTGAAAAGAGCGCTGCTGGTTGCCGACCTCCCTTACGGCTCTTACCATACCGGCGCAAAGGAAGCGCTTGAAACAAGCTTGCGCTTCATCAAAGAGGGCGGCGCTGAAGCCGTCAAGATTGAAGGCGGCAAGTCACGCGCGCGCCTGGTCCGCCGCCTGGTGGATGCGGAAATTCCCGTCATGGGCCACATCGGGCTTACGCCTCAATCCCTCCACCGCCTGGGCGGCTACTCGGTGCAGGGCCGGAGCCTGGAATCCGCGAATGGGCTGTTGGCGGACGCGCAGGCGCTTGAGGATGCGGGCGTTTTCGCTATCGTCTTGGAGGCGATTCCCCGTGAGCTGGCAACGACGTTGACCCGCCGGCTGCGCATCCCGACCATCGGCATTGGAGCGGGACCCGACTGTGACGGGCAGGTGTTGGTTTTCCATGACCTGGTCGGGCTGAGCTTTGAGCGGCCGGCCAAGTTTGTGCGGCCTTACGCCAACCTGCAACAAACTCTGCTCGACGCTCTCGCGCGCTTCAAAGGGGATGTTTCCGAAGGCCGTTATCCGAGCGACCGCGAATCCTACCATGGGTCGCCAACCCTCCTCGATCAGTTTGAAAAGGAGGTTTCACCCCGGACGCGGTCTTGAGTATAATGTCTCGACGCCGGCGGCAAGAGATCGAAGCTCTTGGCGAGGCGCGAGGTTCAGATAACAGCGGCGAGCGAATCACCACCACCTATCGGCTGATCGATCGGAAAACCTCATGCGCTTGGTCACCTCCATCAACGAAATGAAGTCCCTGGCGCGTGAAACCCGCGCCCGCGGCAAGACGCTCGGCCTGGTCCCCACCATGGGGGCTCTCCACGGCGGCCACCTGAGCATGGTGCTCCAGGCCAAGCGGCAGTGCGACGTTGTCGCGGTTTCGATTTTTGTCAATCCCACCCAATTCGGCCCCAATGAAGACTACGACCGTTACCCGCGCGAGCTCGACCGCGACCTTGACGTGCTCAGTTCCCACAACATCGACTTCGCATTCGCGCCCGCCGCCGACGAGATGTATTCCGAGGGATTCCAGACCTTCATCGAACCGGGCCCGCTGGCGCGGCTCTATGAGGGAGCGTCGCGCCCCGGCCATTTCCGGGGAGTCTCGACCGTCGTCGTCAAGCTGCTCAACATCCTGTCTCCCGACATGGCCTATTTCGGGCAGAAAGATTTCCAGCAGGCCATCGTCATCCGCCGCCTGGCTGAAGATTTGAACATGAACATCCGGCTGGTTTTCTGTCCGATTGTGAGAGAGAAAGACGGCTTGGCGATCAGTTCGCGGAATGCCTTGATCAAGAGCAGTCAGCGCCAATCCGCCCTGGCGCTCAGCCGCAGTCTCCGCAGGGCAGAAGAGCTGGCGCAGGCCGGCCAGTGCGACGCCCGGCAAATCCTGGCGGAAATGCAGAGCATCCTGGCCGCCGATCCACAGGTTGAGGTTGATTATGCGGCGATTGTGAACCCCTCGCAATTTGAGCCGGTTGACCGCGTGACGGCGGGGGCCGTCGCCTTGGTGGCTGCGCGCGTCGGCGCCGTGCGCTTGATTGACAACACCATTTTCGGGCCGTCAGGGTCAAGTCCTGAAGACCGCCTCCACTTGGCCTTCTCGGCGCCCGCCGTGGCCGATACCGGGACCCGGATTCCGGGACTCGATGCGGAATCGGTGATGCGCAAAGTGGAAGGCTGCCGCGATTGCGCCGCGATTACAACCATTCTGCTCCCCCCCCGGGAGTTTATGGCCAAGTATCTCAAGCGCGACTATCCCAACCTGAATAACGTGCGCGTCGCGGTGATCGGCCGCCACGCCGCCGCCCGGCCCGATAATGCTTTCTATCGCACCAGCGGCAGGCCAAACCGGTTTGTCACCGCGTTATATGAGTTGCTGGGCATAAAGGATTTTGCCGCGTTCAAGGAGCGATTCATCCTGACGGACGTTATTCGCTGCCACGCGACCGGGCCGCGCACTCCCGAAAAGGCCATGCGAAACTGCGCACGGCACTTGCAGAACGAACTCAATCTGTTTCCAAACCTCGATACGCTGGTGGTTCTTGGGGACGACGCCTACGCGGGGGTCCAGCGCTTTCTTTTGGGCCGCAACGAAGCGGACGTTCAGCCGTTTCTCACCTTGCTGGGATCTCAAGGCTGGGCGGAAGATTCCGTCCATGTCCCCATGCTCGAAAACCGGCAGCTTCGGGTCTTCTATTGCCACCATCCGTCGCTCGGCTACCAGCAAAGCCCGTCGCTTGCCTCCCATCTGCAATAACCGGAGTTCTCTACACTTTCAGGGCGGCCAGCACCTGCTCGGTATGGCCGGCAACCTTGACTCGCGGGAAGACAGCCTTGATCCTGCCTGCCGGATCGATCACATAAGTCGTCCGCACAATCCCCATGCTCTTCTTGCCGTACAGGTTCTTTTCCTGCCAGACGCCATAGGCCTCGATTGCCTGATGGGCCGGGTCGCTCAACAACGGGAAATTCAATTGGTACTTGTCACGAAAGTTCGCAAGTTTTTCGGGAGCATCCGCGCTCACGCCGGCCACTTTGGCTTCCAGCTTCTCCAGTTGTTTTTGGGCATCGCGGAATCCATGCGCCTCAATCGTGCATCCGGGAGTGTCCGCCTTCGGGTAGAAATAGAGCACCAGAAGGCTGCCTTTAAAATCACTCAGCTTCACGGTCGCTCCTCGATCCGAAAGCAGCGAAAAGTTCGGGGCTTTATCTCCAATCTTCAGCATCGTTTGTTCCTTTCTCTAGACAGAAACTACTTGGATTTGTTTGCACTCGATTCCGACGAGCTTTGAGGAGGCGCGGAGGGAGAGGGCGAGGAAGAGCCGGCGCCTTTGACCATGTTTTGATAAGCCTGGACGTACTGCGCATTGCCGGGCTCCAATTGATGAGCCCTCCGAAGCATTTTAATCGCTCCCTGCCGATTGCCCGCGGCCGCGAGCGTCAAGCCCAAATTAAAGTAGGCGGTGGCGTCATTCGGCTTCAGACGCAGCACCTGCCCGTATTCAGCGCTTGCTCCCTTCCAATCATGTTTCTGGTAAAAGGCGGAAGCCAGATTGTTGTGCGCGCCCGCGTAGCCCGGATTCAAACGCAGCGCCGTGCGGTATTGGGCGATCGCGCCTTGCAGGTTTCCTTGCAGGCGGAGCACCAGGCCCAGATTATTGTGCGCGGCGGCATAGTTCGGATTCAACTTCAAGGCCTGGCGGAATTCCTTAGCCGCGCCGGCCAAATCGCCCTGCTGCCGCAAGGTGTTGCCCAGATTATTGTGAGGTTCGGGCCAGGCCGGCTGCAAGGCAATGGCAATGCGGTACTCGGCGATGGCTCTTTTAAGATATCCCTCCAGCGCCAGCGCGTTTGCAAAGTTGTCATGGGCGAGAGCCCAGCCCGGCTTCCAATCGATGGTCTCCTGAAATTGAATGATGGCCTGATTCAAATCACCACTGAGAGCATAGGTCAAGCCAAGGTCGTTATGAGCCTCAGCGTTCCTCGGATCGATGTCCAAAGATTTCTGGAATTCGACCACGGCCCCTTTTAAATTCCCCTCCCGGCGCAGCAGCGTGGCCAGATGGTAATAGGCCCCGGCAGAGTCGGGGTCAAGCCGGATGGCCAGCAGATATTCCTGCATCGCACCGCTCAGATCCTGTTTCTGGTCGAGCGCGGTGCCCAGCGCATCGTGGGCCTCAGCCCAGTTGGGCTCCACTCTCACGGCCTCGCGATAATGGTAGAGGGCGCTGTTGAGAAGCCCCTTTGCCTGGAGTTGTTTGCCCTCCGCCAGTTGTTTCCGGGCCGAGGCTTTCCATTGGACCCCGGAAGCCTTCCGGGACCTTTCAGCCAGGCGCCTCCCCTCGCGGGCTCTCTTCTGGCCTGAAGGGTAAGCGGCGGCCGCGGCAGCGGGAGCGGCGGCCGGCGGCAAGCTCAGCATTCCCGCCGCAACGGCAACCAGGAGAATGGGATGCAACTTAATGTTCATGCCAGCTTGGTCTCTTCTCCCCAATCAACGGCCGGGAAGACGCGGAAGAGCTTGCCGCTCGCGTCATAAACCGGCTCAAGCCGCCCTGGGAAATCAGGATAATTCCTTCTTCAAGACGTCCTGGACAAGCTGCGGATTGGCTTGTCCGCGCGTGGCTTTCATGACCTGGCCGACAAACCACCCGAGCGTTGCCGTCTTGCCCTGGCGGTATTGCTCGGTCTGCTTGGCGTTTGCGGCAATAATCTCCCGGGCGATGGCCGCGATCTTTTCCGGGTCCGTAATCTGCTCAAGCCCTTTCGCGCTTACAACCTGGCTCGCCGTCCTGCCCGTCTGGAACATCTCGGCCAAAACATCCTTGGCCATCTTTCCCGAGAGAGTTCCGCCAGCCACAAGCTTGATAAGGCCGGCCAGGTTTTGCGGAGTGACGGGGCAATCGCCAAGTTCCCCGCCCTTCTCCTGAAGCAGATAGGCCAGGTCGTTCAAAATCCAGTTTGCCGCAAGCTTGGGCTCGCCGCACGGCTTGACGGTTTCCTCGAAATAACCCGCCAGGGTTCGAGACTGCACCAGCAGCGCCGCATCCTGAGCGGGCAAATCGTACTGGCTGAGAAAACGGCTTTCTCGCGCGCTGGGAAGTTCCGGCAAAGAGCGCCTGGCCTCTTCTTTCCATTCTTCAGTAATAACCAGAGGCAGCAGGTCAGGCTCGGGGAAATAGCGATAATCGTGCGCAAATTCCTTGGAGCGCATGCTGTAGGTCTTTTGCTCCCGGCTGTCGAACAGTCGCGTTTCCTGCCGGATTTCCCCGCCACTTTCCAGCACTTCAATCTGCCTTTCCACTTCATAGGCCAGCGCCCTTTGCAGGAACCGGAAGGAATTGAGGTTTTTCACCTCCGTCTTGGTTCCCAATTCCGTTGCCCCTCTTCTGCGCACGCTAACGTTGGCGTCCACCCTCAAGCTGCCTTCTTCCATGTTGCAGTCAGAAACTTCCAGATAGAGCATCAGGGTCTTCAGTCGCGTCAGATAATCGTAGGCTTCCTCCGGCGAGCGCAACTCCGGCTCGCTGACAATTTCGATCAGCGGCACCCCGGAACGATTGAGGTCGATATAGGTCTTTTCATCGGAATCAGGAAAGCCCTCATGGAGAGACTTGCCGGCGTCTTCTTCCATGTGCACGCGGGTAACTCCCACCCGTTTCGAGCCGCCGTCCGCCACAATGTTCACCCAGCCGTGTTCGGCGAGGGGCTCATCATACTGGGAGATTTGGTACCCTTTGGGCAGGTCGGGGTAAAAGTAGTTCTTGCGCGCAAAGCGGGAGCGCGGATTGATGGCGCAATTGAGCGCCAGCGCTGCCTTCATGGCCATGGCGACGGCGTCACGGTTGAGGACCGGCAGAGCGCCCGGAAGCCCCAAACAAACCGGACAGGTATTCTGGTTCGGAGGATCGCCAAAGTGCGTTGAGCATGAGCAGAAAATCTTTGACCGGGTCGAAAGCTGAACGTGGACCTCCAGCCCGATCACCGGCTCGTATCCCGAAAGAACATCCGGGGATATGATTGTTGCGGTAGACATTGCGGCTCCCGATTCTCTTGATCTTGGCCCAAACCCCGCCCCTGCACAGGGCTTCGCCTTTTTATCCGCCAGCAGGCCACTATTATACATGAGAGTCCCGGCTGCTCCGCGTCATTCCGGCAGGCCGAATCGCCGGGCGCGAATTCACCCTTCCATCCAGGCGGCAAGCACATCACAAAGCGCTCAGCCCTACTCGTGCTAGAATCAGTTGCACGTTGATGTTCTCTGGCCGGCGCCGCCGCAAGGCGTGGCCTGGCACGCTTACCGGCCCGGCTGCGCGGGCAGAAGAAGAGGCCTCAATGCAGGGTTTCGTGCGTCCTGTCTTTCCGCCCCGTGTGACGCTTCCACCCGAGGGCATCCTGCCCCTGCATATTGAAGAACATTACAAACAGATGATCGGCGGGTGCCGGAAGGCAAAAGCTCGGGAGAAGTCACGAGGCAACGGAAACCTGCCGCCTTGCGTCAATTGAATTGGGACAAGCGGGAGGCGCGTACCCGGCCCTTCCGGGGGACAAGAGCAAAATTCCAAGATCAGGAGTTGCACCCCTATGCGCAAGTGCATCTTTTTTCTCATGCTGTTTCTCGGGTGGGCTGTTTCCGTTCACGCCGACGTCCTCCGCCTGAAGAATGGCGACGTCCTCAACGGAACCTGGGAGCGAGTCGTGGGCGGGAGCCTCTTGTTCAAATCCGACGTGTTGGGTGAAATCACCGTGGATGTGAGCAAGATCGAGTCTCTTGAAACCACAACGCCCGCCGTCGTTTTGCTCCGCAAGGATTCAACGGTGGAAGGAAAACTTGAAGTCACTCCGCAAGGAAAGTGGCAAGTGGTTCCGAACGCTCCCGCCGCGGCCGAGCCCCTTGAGCATTTTCTTGCGGCCTATCCTGAAAAGAATTTCGCTAAACTCCAAAAAACCATCCACGCCAAGCCCTGGCAGAGCTGGAACGGAGCAACCAACCTGGGTTACAGCCTGATCACCGGCGATACCCAGGCGCGCAGCATCACCGCCAATATAGACGCCACGCGCCTCCAGCCGAATATTCCCGGCCTGCCCGTAAAGTGGAGAAGCAACTTTTCGCTGACCGCGCTCTTCTCGCACGCAAAGTCCGCAAGTTCAGCCGCCGAGATCACTTCCAACACCTTCAGCAGCGGCCTTCGCCAGGACCGTTTGTTCGAAAACAATAATTTCCTCTTCGCCATCGCACAGTACGATTACATCCAGCCGCAAGGAATCAAACTCCGCCAGACCTACGGCGGCGGCTATGGCCGGGACATCATCCATCGCCCCAAACTCAATGTCAGCTTGCTGGGCGGCATGACCTATGTTCGAACGAATCTCGAGAACACCAGCGCTATCGCGCTCCCGCCCGGCACCAGCCTGCTTCAGAACAGCGGCGAGGCATTGGTGGGAGAGAAGATCACGGCGCAACTGACCAAGTGGGTGAATTTTGCCCACCACATCAATTTTTATCCCAACCTTACCCGGGCGGGCGACTATCGGTTCGATACCAGCACGGCGCTCTCCATCCCTTTGACCCAGCGGCTCTCTTTTTCCGTAAGCTTTGTGGATTTCTATCTCAGCAATCCCCTGCCCGGCAATCACAAAAACAATGCCACGCTCAGCACGGGCCTGGGCATTCGCTTTTGAGGCGGCCAACCCGCGGCGCGAGGCTCTGCCTTTGCCGAGGGCATTTCGCCGTTCATCGAGCGGCGCTCAGCGCTTTTAGATCCTCCGTTGAGTTCGTTCGAGCGACGCGCGTATAATCAGGGAAAGAGGGGCTATGCCAAAACCGAAGACTTTGGGTGAACTTCAACAATCCAGTTACCGCAGCCGAAGCGTGAAGGATGAGATGCGGGCCAATCTCATCCGCAAACTTCATAAGGGGGAGACCATCTTTCCCGGCATCGTGGGGTTTGACGACACGGTCATTCCGCAGATCTCGAACGCCATTCTTTCGCGCCACAATTTTATCTTGCTGGGGCTCCGGGGCCAGGCCAAAAGCCGCATCCTGCGTTCTCTGGTTTCACTTCTCGATGAAGAACTTCCTTTTGTGGCGGGATGTGAAATCAACGACGATCCCTTGAACCCGATCTGCCGCGCCTGCCACGAACTGGTGGCCAGGTCCGGGGACCAGACGCCTATCGATTATCTGCCCCGCGAACAACGCTATGTGGAGAAGCTGGCGACTCCCGACGTGACCATTGCAGATATCATCGGCGACCTGGACCCCATCAAGGCCGCCCGGGGCGGGCATGCGCTATCGAGCGAGCTGACCATCCATTACGGCCTGCTGCCTCGCGCCAATCGCGGCATCTTTGCCATTAACGAACTGCCGGACCTGGCCGGCAAGATTCAAGTGGGCCTCTTCAACATCATGCAGGAAGGCGACGTCCAAATTAAGGGCTATCCGGTGCGCCTGCCCCTGGACGTGGAACTGGCCTTCACCGCCAACCCGGAAGACTATACCGCCCGGGGCAAAATCATTACCCCCCTGAAGGACCGGATCGGATCGGAAATCCGCACCCACTATCCCGCAACGCTCGAACACGGCATCGCCATCACCTCGCAGGAAGCTTGGAGCGAACGGGGCGACGCGATCGAACTGCTGGTTCCGGAATTCATCCGCGAAATGATCGAAACCGTGGCCTTTGAGGCGCGGGAGGAAAAGAAGATCGACAAGCGAAGCGGCGTCAGCCAGCGCATGCCCATCACCTGCCTTGAGAACGTCATTTCCAACGCCGAACGCCGCGCCCTCGTCAAGGGCGAGAAACTGGCCGTCCCGCGGCCTTCCGATATTTATGCCGGGCTCAGTTCCTTGACCGGGAAGTTCGAACTCGAGTACGAAGGCGAATTGCGGGGCGCTGAAAACGTGGCCCGCGATGTCATCCGGCAGGCCACCGCGCGCGTCTTCAAGAAACATTTCGACAGCGTGCCGATGCATCCCCTGGTTCAATGGTTTGAGCTCGGAGGAACCTTGAAATACCAGGACGACAGCACCACCTCGGAACTCTATTCGCAATTCAAAAAAATCCAGGGCCTCCTCGAAGCGACCCAGAAGCTCGGCCTCAAGACCAAGGACGATCCCGCGTTGCTGGTTTCCGGCGCCGAATTCATTTTGGAGGGGCTTTACGCGCTGAAGAAAATCAGCCGCAACGAGGAGCTCGGTTACTTTGTCAAGCGTCAGAGTCCGGAGTCTCTGGACGAAAAGGCGGAAAGACTCAGCCCGCGCCGGCGCTCGCTCAACTAAGAACCCGGCCGCGCTATTTTCGCAATACGGGGACGGCGCCATCCGATGAAGTTCATCAAGTACGGCAAATACGTCGCGGACCCCTTCGAGGGCCTGAGCGCGGAAGACCTGATGCAGCTTTTGCAGGACTTCCTGCTCGACAGCGGATTCTTCAATCAATATTACGGCGTCTACGAAATGGACTCCGAACGGACCATGGAGCAGCTGCGCCAGGCTCTTCTGGAAGCTTTGGAACAGCAGGGAAAAATTCCTCCGGAGATGCTGGAAGAGATGCTGCAAAATCCCGAGAATTCCCGCCTGTCGCAAGCCCTCGACCAACTGCTCGAACAACTGGCCAACGAGGGTTACGTCTCGATCGAGCAGCCCCAGCAAGGCGCCATTGGCCCGCCAAGCCAGGGGCAGGCAAGAGAGTCTTTAGGCGGGGCGAAGTTCGAAATCACGGACAAAGCTCTCGACTTCCTCGGTTATAAGACGCTGAAGGATCTTCTGGGGTCGCTTGGCAAATCGAGTTTTGGACGGCACGACACGCGCGAGCTAGCGACGGGCGTCGAGTCCAGCGGATCAAGCCGCCGGTATGAGTTTGGAGACACGCTGAATCTTGACGTGAACGCCACCTTGCTCTCCGCCATCAACCGCAACGGCCTGAAGATGCCGCTTGAGCTGGACTACCAGGACCTGCAGGTCCGCCAGTGCGAATACCAAAGCTCCTGCGCGACGGTCCTGATGCTCGATTGCAGCCACAGCATGATCCTTTACGGCGAAGACCGCTTTACGCCCGCAAAGAAAGTGGCGCTGGCCCTGACCCACTTGATCCGCACGCAATTTGCCGGCGACAGCCTGCACCTGGTGTTGTTTCACGATTCAGCGGAAGAGATTCCCCTTCAGGGACTCGCGCGGGTCAAGGTGGGACCTTATTACACCAATACCCGCGAAGGCCTGCGCCTGGCGCAGCGCATCCTGTCGCGCCAAAAGAAGGACATGCGGCAGATCGTGATGATCACCGACGGCAAGCCTTCCGCCCTGACCCTCGAAGACGGTCGAATCTACAAAAACGCGTTCGGCCTTGATCCCCTGGTGGTTTCCGAAACGCTGCATGAAGTGGCGCGCTGCCGGCGCAGCGGAATCCTGATCAACACTTTCATGCTGGCTTCCGACTATGGCCTGATGAATTTCGTGCAGCGGGTCACGGAAATCTGCCGCGGCAAAGCTTACTTCACCACGCCTTATACCCTTGGCCAATATCTCTTGATGGATTACATGCAGAAAAAAATCAAGCACATCCATTAGGCAAGTTCGGTTTTTTGCTGAGGGGTTCAAGCCCCTTCCCGCCAACTTTCCGTTAGCCGCTCTCCTCAATTTCTTCGGGCTTCTTGTGCTTCGGAGGCTTCTTTCGCCGGTTTTCGTGGCGGTGGCTGGGTGGAGGAGAACCCATCTGCTCTCTCGCCCGGCGTTTGACCTCTTTGGAGGCGGAAAAGGGCTTTCGCTTAGGTGGTTTTCGAGGACTCATGGAACACCAGCCGCAAAACGGATGTCAACGGTCCCGTTACCGAATCGATGGATATCGGGACGGAAGGTTCGTCCATGCCGGACAGCTCCACTTTCCACGCTCAGACTCGCCGGGGAGGCTCGGGGCCGGCCACATTCGGAAATACGACTTTAACGGACTTGATCTCGTAGGGCCCAATCGACGTCACGATCTCCTTCCCGCCCGAATGAAGGGAAAGAGGCTGCTCTTCTTTTTCCATCAGGTTGGTCTCCACGGCCCGGCTCCCAGCCTCGGGCAGCGTCAGCCGCACCTGAGAAGCCCGCCCTTCAAATTCATAAAAGCGGAAAATAAGTGAATTATCGTCCTCGGCCTTCTTGAGGGCGGTCAATATAACGTTCTTCGGCTCAATCTGCACAAACGAGTGAGCGGCAGGCAGCGATCCCTCGCGGACCTCGGCAGAGAAGCTATGAAGCGGATAATTCAATTCATAACCGCGAAGTTCCGTGTTGGCTTCCCGCCATCCGCCGGCATGCGGATACATCGAGTAGGTAAAGTCATGCAGGCCTTGGTCGGCGTAAAGATTATTCGGGTCGCTGGCCGGCACGGGCGAAATCGGAGACCGCAGCAGAGTCAGGCGCAGGGTCCCTTTTTCGACCGTATCGTAACCGTATTTGCAATTATTCAGCAGGCTGAAGCCTCGGCCGTTCTCCGAAAGATCTCCCCAGCGTTGCGCGCAGACTTCGAATTCCGCTTCCTGGGCAAGCAAGGGATCGTATTTTTGCAGCCGCTTTCCGATTTCCGTCGCCTCGGTAAAGGGCACGGGCGGCTTTCCCGGCACGTGCGGAATCGCCGGGCGCTCAATCGTCCCATAAGGGATTTCGAAGGTTGCCTTGAGAGGAGCAATCGCCAGCGGAAAGGCCACCTTCAGCATGATGTGCTGCTCGTGCCAGTCAACGTGCATATGGACGTCGACGCGGGCAACTTCCGGATAAACGCAGATATCCTGGACAAAAGAAGATTTCTGAAAGCGCTTCTTTACCCGAACAACGGCACGCACGGGAGTGTTTTCAACAAGCGTAACCTCCTCCGCATCCAGGAGTTCTTTCTTGGTCTGCTCGTACGGCCAGCCGATGTTCCAGGCGTCATATTCTTTGGGCTTGTCCACAAACGTCTCCAGCAGGTTCCCGCAGGCTCCCGGCCGGAGAATATTTTTCCCGTCTTTTTTGCTGACCAGGCTGCTCACACATCCGGTCTGGGGATCCATCTCGACGCGGACAAACTCATTCTCCAGGGTGAGTCCGTTCACTTTCAGCGTTGACCCGGGATCAAAGGGATGCGGTGTGGAGATGACGTGGAACACTTTGTATCCCATGGCGGGAACCGCCCGGGCAAGAAAGCGAACCTTAACGGAATGGATGGCCTCGTCGCGCGAGATTTCCGCCGACGGGATCACGCGCCCCTGCGGGTCGCGAACTTCAATTTTCGCCACGGACGAGGGGAATTGAATCTCCACTTCCGTCACGTCCGTGCGCTCCCAACTGAGCGGGTTGAAGACCATCACCGGCACGCCGGGACCTCGCGTATCCGAGCGTGCGGCCAGGTGCCTAAACGAAGCGTCCATCTCCGGCGCCAGCGCATCCTTCACGAACTCCATGCTCTCGGCCTCATCGTCGTAAATGACGTGGATGCCCGACCCTGCCATCTGGTCATGGAACTGCTCAAAACAGAGCCGGCGCCAGCTATCTTGAAATTGCCTTTGCGGATACAAGCGGCCCGTCAGCATGGCCAGCGAACAGAACTTTTCCGAGTTGAGCAGCAGCTCTTCGGTGCGCCGCATTCGTTTTTTGCTGTCCGCCTGCGTCGTATAAGTGCCTCGGTGGTACTGAAGGTAGAGTTCGTCTTTCCAGACGGGAAGGTTCAGTCTGGCGGCGTTGCTTTCGACGTCATCAAAGAACTCCTGGGCCGTGCTGAACTTGAAATTCGGAAAAGCCGCCTGGGGCAAGGCCTGCCATCGCTTGGCGGCATCGAGCATTTCCCGCGTTGGACCGCCCCCGTGGTCGCCGACTCCGAACAGCAGCATCTGCTCGCGATAGCCGGAGCATAACGGCGTGTCTTCCGCGATATATTCCGAACACTGCACCGGGCTGATGTGATTCCCGTAGCCGTGCGGGAAGTAGGTCAGCACCCGGCTGCCGTCGGGAGACTCCCACCAGAACAGTTTGTGCGGAAACCGCGTCGTGTCGTCCCAGCCGATTTTTTGCGTCACAAAATAATCGACTCCGGACCGCTTGTAAATCTGCGCCAGTTGCCAACTGTAGCCGAAGGAATCCGGATTCCACCCGATCCTGACGTCGACGCCGAATTTCTCCTGGAAATATTTTTTGCCGGTTAAAAGCTGGCGCACCAGGGATTCGCCGCACGGCATGTTGAGGTCGGGCTCGCACCACATGCCGCCGACTAACTCCCACCGCCCGTCCTTCACGCGCCGCTGAATTTCCTCGAACTCGGGCGTATAGTACCTTTCGAGCCACAGAAAATCCTGGGCGCTCGACTGCGCGTAAATCAGCTGCGGATACTCTTCCATCAACTCGAGGGCCGTGCGGAAGGTGTCGCGCACCACCTCAACCGTTTCCACCCAGGGCCAGAGCCATGCCAGATCAATGTGCGAATTGCCCACCGCGCGGATGGTGAACTGTTTCATCCAGGCGGCCAGCGGTTCCATTTTTCGGTCGGCCACAGCGAGCGAATCGTCAAAGCGTTTTTGATCGCCGCGGGCGAGCGCGCGAAAATCAATAGCCTTGACGGCCGCGGCCAGCTGCGCCTGGCGCGTCGATTGGCCCTCGGGAAAGCCTCCCGACAACGCCTGCACCGCCAGGATTTCCTCCAGCATGGTGCGAGGATTCGACTTTGCTACGGGATAGTCCACCTCCAGCCGGGAAGAAATATCCATGGCGCCCGGCGCATAGACGGCAATCAAAAACTTCTGCCCTGGTTTCGCGCTCACAGCCAGAGGAACCGGCTGCAAAGCTCCACCCGCGGACATCTCCACCATCGAGCCGTTCGAGAACACCCGGATCGGCGCGAAGATCCGCCCGCGCAACCGAAGCGCCAGCCGGACAGGCAAACCTTCAATATTGTATCCACCCAGCTCTTGGGGAATCACCACCAGCTTGCGGAGCCAAATCCTTCCCGCTTCTGGAGGACTTTGACCGTGCACCACAGGCTTGGGCGGCTGAAAAGGCGGCCAGCCGGAGTCATTCAAACTCGGGTCCTCCGGATGCGGCAGGTTGTCAAGGTGCATTCTCCAGCCGGTGACCGGAACCTCAAGCATCGCACCAAGCTTTTCCAGTTCACTGGCCAGGGGATTGTGCCGGCCCAGGTAACGCTGGTATTCAACCGGCAATTCCGCCCCCAGCAGGATGCCGCTGCTCAGCAGCTTATGGAACGCCAAAGATGAAGCCGAAAGTTGAATAAATTTGCGGCGATTGAGTGAATTCATTCTTGCCTCCTTCATTTCAGAAAAGCAGTTGCGCCAAAACAGGAAACAACAAACCGCCCGTCAGAATCTCGGCGAAACCCGCGAGCTCCGCCGGCAACTTGATCTCACTTCCGCTTGGCAGCCGGGGACGGAATGTATGGAACTGCTTGCGTCCCCCGATCCTGCACCGGCTCCTGGCGCGGAAGCTCAACGTAGGGCGGATAGACAAGATGCACGGGCAGCAAACGCGAATGAATGCCCGGCGGAACCGGGATGACGACCGGCGCGACCGGAGCCTGCCCAAAATCAAAGCAATCGGCCATATCGTTTGCTCGCCCGTCCCGCGGCGTAAGATGCTTGAGATTCCAGCGCTGTTCGATAAATTTCAGCACCGACGTGAAATCATAGGTGTAATGGGAAACGTGTTGCTGCTTCGCGTATGGTGAGATGACAATCATCGGCACGCGGGGTCCGTACCCGTAGGCATCTACCTCGGGCGGCGGAACGTGGTCAAAAAAACCTCCGTAATCATCCCAGGATAGAAAAATAACCGTGTTTTTCCAATAAGGGCTGCGCATCAAGGCGTTGATGATTCGAGTCACATACCACATTCCCTGCGCAAGAGGTTCCGGCGGATGCTCACTGTCCTGGAAATCAGGAACAATCCAGCTGACTTGAGGAAGAGTGCCCTGCTTCACATCACGATAATAGTCGGCCAAAGAGACCAACCGGCTCATGCTGGCGGAGCTATCACGGATGGCCTTGAAGCCCGGCATCGGATTCCACAAGGTGAGGTCCTTCGGGTCAGGACAGGCCAGTCGGGCGAAGTGAGAGTTCAGTGAGCACCCCCCCGTCCGATCCGGCTTCGTTTCCACATAATACTTCCAAGTGATGTTCTGGCCTCTGAAGCGTTTGACGATCGAGGCAAAATTGAAGCCGTCGTCATCGTCCAACTGGCGCTTGAGATCAGCAAACGAGCCGATGTTGTTGATTTCATCCGACTGGGCGGCCACCGTGTAGACGTGATTCGGCGAACTGCCGGTCATTTCAGAAGAAAAAAATCGGTCGCAAAGCGTGTAATCGTGTGCGTACTTCCAATAGTTCGGAATGTCGCGAGCGTCATAATAGCCCACGGTGTAGGGAGAGCCTTCCGCCCAAACAAAACCCTTCATGGTGCCGTGGTCGTAAGCGGCGTGGGCGGTTTCCCAGCTATGTTCCAAATCCAGCAGAGGTTGTCCGGCAGGCATGTGGAAGGGCTTTACACAGGCTTTGCTGCCCGGTAATTCGGGTAGGCAGGTCGAGGGAGGGATTCCGTCGGCGTTCGGAAAAGTCCCGAAGTAGTTGTCGTAAGAATGGTTCTCTTGAATGATCCAGACCACGTGTTGGATTTTCTCGCTGCCGGGAATCCTGGAAGCCGCCGTCCGCATAGGGCTTTGCTTCTGCGGCGAGCTTTGCGCGAGCGATACGGCGGGCGACGCAAGCCCCAACAACGCCAAGGCCGCCAGACCGGCCATGAACCCTGTGAGATGAATTAAGCGGCTGGTCTTTTCGTTCCTCTTCAAAAACGCCATGAGGTCTCCTCCTCCAACGCCGCTAACGTTTGGGCGCCGGATTGGGTGTTTTTAAGCTGAAAGTTGAGATTCAAATTCGGAAACTCCGGAAAATCTTTTTCGGCCGGGAGCGTGGTTTCGTTTTCCGCCTCCGGATGAGAAACACACAAGCGATGAATTGTCTCCCGGATTATGCTCGAAGTCAAAGAGCAAAGGCCATCGCCGCCGAACCGCAGCAAGATAAGACTTGGGTTGTTTTCCGCTCCGGGAAAACACCGGGTCAAAACGGCCGGAGAACTGGTAACGTCCGTTCGACGAGGGCCGCCCGGTCAGAATCGGGTTTTTATAAAAGGCCATGATCCCCAATTCAGGCCTTCCAGCAAAAACAGGGATTGGGTCGCGCAAATGTTTCGACTCCGCGTTAAGATGACCGGGAAGTCAAGAAACAGGCGAAGGCCGAAGCAAGGCGCATCCTATTCAGCGATGACGACCCGCAAGCAATGGGCCGCTTGAATCGATGGGCAACGAGGAACGGAGGAAATCATGGAACGCCGGACATTTATCAAATCAATGGTGGCAGGGTCAGCGGCGAGCGGAGCACTGGCAGGAAAGGCATCCCCTGCCGAAAGCGCGGGGAAATCCCAGCCCAATTTTCTTTTTATGATCGCGGACGACCTGACCTATCGCGCCATTGGGACGCTCTATGGACAGGGAGTCCGCACGCCCAACCTGGACCGCTTGGTGGCGAATGGCTGCGCCTTCACGCACTGCTTTCAACAAGGAAGCTGGACGCCTGCCGTGTGCGTTGCCAGCCGCATGATGCTCCTAACGGGCCTTAACACCTTTCGAGCGGACCGGAAACGTGATTTCACACCTTTGTGGGGACAGACGCTTCGCAACGCCGGCTACCACTCCTATATCGTCGGCAAATGGCATCTGGACCCCACGATGATGCAGCGGTGCTTTGATGAAATGGGTCCCATCGGGCTCGGCATGTTCGATTCGGGCCCCCAAGCCTATGATCGCCCCAGGCCCGGGGATTCCTGGACGCCCTGGGATAAGAGCCTCAAAGGCCATTGGCTCCATACCAAGCTGTGGCAAAACACTCGGGAGGATGCCATTCATCATTCCTGCCAGATCTACACCGATTGTGCCGTCGATTACCTGGAGCGCAAAGCGCCCCGCCTTAAGCAGCCCTTCTTGATGTACGTCGGGTTTAATTCGCCGCACGATCCCCGGCAGGCTCCGAAGGAATTCGTCGACATGTTTCCCCGGGAGGGGATCGAAATCCCTCCGAACTATCTTCCTGAGTTCCCATTTGATAACGGCTTTTTACGCGGCCGCGACGAGGAGCTTGCGCCGTTCCCGAGAACTCCCGCGGCCGTCCGGTTGCACCGCTCAGAGTATTATGCCGTCATTGCGTATCTGGACAGGCATATTGGCCGAATTCTTCAGGCTCTCGAACGCTCGGGAAAGGCTGAAAATACATATGTGATCTTCACCGCCGATCATGGCTTGGCGGTCGGCCAGCACGGCCTGATGGGCAAGCAAAGCCTGTTCGACCACAGCATCCGCATACCGTGGATTATTACGGGCCCTGGAGTTCCCAAAGGGAAGAGGGTTGATGATCTCGTTTATCAGCACTGCACCTTTGCAACAACCTGTGAATTGGCGGGCGTTCCGGTCCCCCCATCGGTCGAGTTCCCAAGTATCGCCGGCCTGATCAAGGGCCAGGACAAACCCAAATACGATGCCATATTCTCGCGATACTTGAATTTTCAACGAACGGTTCGCAGCAAGGATTACAAGCTTATCGCCTATCCGCAAATTGGCAAGGTGCAGCTATTCGATCTGAAAAAGAACCCGTGGGAGATACTCGATCAGGACCTTGCTGAAAGCAGTGCCATGGCGCCGGTTCGAAAACACCTGATGCAGCAACTCCACCGGTTCCAGGAAGAACTTGGCGACCCGCTCCTTTTGAACAAGACACGGCCGGCAAGCGAGGGCTGAGAACGGTGGAGGGTTGTTCAAGCAGAACAGGCTATCCCGGAAATCCGGGGATTCGTCCACTCAGATTCTCAAACAAATTGCAGAAGGGTGCAAAATCAGCAGCCAAGCCCTCTACTCAATCCATCCATGAACCATCTTTGGCGAAGGGCCCAGCGCGGCAGCGCCCGGCGAGCCTCGCCTCGCCGCGAAAGCGACAAACCGAGTTTTTCGGATAGCAATCGATCAGCCCCGCAGATAGATTCAGACCCGCACTCCCACGGGTGAAGTGATTAAATGAAGAGGGATGTGGTGATTTTGTGGGTACTTTATGGCGAAAGAGGCACAAACGCCCTCAGCACGGCCAGCCCTTGAAAACCGACTTTCAAGTTACCGGGACGGGGTTTGGCACTTCGTGCGCAGCGCCGCGTGCAGGCGGCTCCGGACCTCGTCAGGAAGCGGAAAAAGCTTCCCGTCACAATAAAGCTCAACGGTTTTGCGCGTCGTGTCGAAAATGACCTGGCAGTGGTGGCAACACTTAAGATGAGCTTTCAAAGTGCGCTTCAGATCCTCGGCCAGACTCTCGTCCAGATAGCTTGAGATTTCTTGAACAGCCTCTTTGCAATTCACTAAGGGTTAACCTCGTTTAAAAATCTTGCTTAACTCTTCACGCAGACGGAGGCGTGCCCGGAACAGGCGGGCTTTTACCGCACCCACGGAAAGATTAAGCATTTCCGCAGTTTCCTCCGTCGAAAGTCCTTCCACATCACGGAGAAAAAAAACTGTACGGAAGGTTGCCGGAAGAGCCTTAGCAGCGTTGTGCAAGATGGTCTCCATTTCCACCCGCGCCATCTCTTGCTCCGGGTTCGGCCGCCAATCGGCAAACTCCCTCGGGATAAATTCGCCGTCGCTGTTCGAGGGATCTTCAGCCTGAACCTCTTTGCTGCTGCGCCGCTTCCGAAGTTTCATGAGCCCTTCGTTGATGGCGATGCGCACAATCCATGTGTAAAACCGGGAGTCTTCCCGAAACGTTGGCAGGTGTTGAAAGGCCTTAAGGAAAGTTTCCTGGAGCAAATCCTCGGCGTCTTCAGGATTTCCAGTCAGATTCAGTCCGAGGCGGTAAATCTTCTTTTCATACCGGTTGACCAATTCCTCAAAGGCCGCATAACTGCCGGCTTTTGCTTCAGTCACCAGAACAGATTCATCTTTTGCAAGGCCGGCTTGTGGAGAATTGCTCGTCACAGGTTTGCCACTACCCCCAAGAACATCGCCAGTGCTGGAATGGCCGACTCTCAATAAAGACCTTCCTGTTGTCATACTAGACAAAAAGCGAGGGCTCCGCAATCCTCTTCTTCTTGTTTGTCGTTAGCACATCAAGTGTCCGGTTAAGTTAGCAAGTGATCTGTCCGCTGAAGGCGGCGAGGAGGTTGGGCAATCTGCCAACGAGGAGGCAGAATGCGAAAACACTCAGAAGCCGCCGGGGAATGGGCATCCTGGAAAGAGAATTTGCCTGGGGGAATGTACCCCGCAAGAGAGCTCATCTGCATTGAAGGAATAACTCTGAGGCCTGGCCCCCCGCTAAAATTGCCGAATGTGATTCGCAAGCAGAACCATTGTCCCGGCAGGCACCGGCACTCCGTTAATCGTTCCACCCTGCTTGTCCAGAAGGGAAAGGCCTCTGACCAACATCGGCGTGGCGGGAGAGAGCGCGCTCAACCCCAGCGGCTTGACAAAATCCGTTTGACTGTCGGTCGCCACAATAAACGGAGTCCCTTTCGCGAGGTCCGAACAGGGAGCAAATTGAAAGGCCCCGGTTTTGTCATCCGATCCGGCTTGAAGCAAGGAAATAAAATCTCCCTGGATCGGCTGCAAGCGGAGGTAAATCGAGTCAGCCGCGACGTTAACAAGCTCGCCGGTTGCTTTTGTATAAACGCCATGAACCACGACCTCCTGGCCGGGAGCAAGTGTTTGGGCGTTAAAGGCAAGGTTCGCCGCATTCGCCTGGGCGGTCAAGTCCGAGGAAAGCTGATAGGCCTTGAAGGTGGTAGAAGAGGATACGTTGACCGTAATGTTGGAATCCAGATCGACGGCTGTCGTATCATCCGGCTCGGTATTACGCGACAACATATCAAACTGCGTAACGTTGCCGCTGGAATCTCGGGTCACAGACAGAACGGGGCCGAGGTATGCCAGCTTATTGCTGGTAATGTCTTCCCGGTCTTCCACCTGGATGCCCTTGGCAACGATATTTCCATTGGTGTTGATATATCCATCAACTTCTACAAAACTTCCGGTGGGCACCTTATCAATACGGCCGTTAAGCGCCGACGGAAGAAGGTTCGTGTCACTGGTCAAATCGATGCTGAGCGCCGGGCCTCTGCCGGAAAGAGTCTGCAACACAAAACTGCTGGTAAAACCGGTTCCCGGACTTGAGCTGTTTACGCTGAGGATAAATCCTTCCAGGCTGTCAAATTCACCGAAGCCGTTCGGTCCGGACTCCGCGACCGGCCGGGCGGTAAAAACCGGCGTAACGTCTCCGGTTAACTGCCCCTTAGAATCCACCGCCAGCGACTGAGCCAAATTAAGATCCAACTGCAAAACGCTGACTTGACCTTTGGTTATGGTCAGAGGCGGCTGGATGTTCACGGCGACCTTGGTCGTCGTGATATTCGTCTTCAACAGGCTGGCAGGAGGGTTGACGGTTGGATCATATTTGGCAGCGGAATCCACTGTTAACGTCACAATGGCCCGGTCGTATGTGCCGGCGCTCACGGTTGTCAGGTTTCCAATGGTGGACGTATCCCTCAACGTCCCGAATTCGACAACGGGAGAGGTTGGTGAGGAGTTTGTTGGATACGCGATCAACGTTTGCGTCGGGCTAGCCCCCTCAGGGTGCAAATCAAGTTCCACAAGGAAAAGTGAAAATCCAAGGACATTGCAGGCAGGCGTATCGCCAACGACCGTGTACAACGCCCCCGTCCCGGCCGTGGACGGGAGGTTCGAGGAACTCGAGGAACCGCCGCAACCCGTGGTCACCAACGCCGCCAAAAGGATCGCCGTTAGGCCTGCCGATAACTTCGTTGCGAAGGCTCGCCTGCGCCAGACCGGTCTGCCGTCGCGGGAACCCTGCAGGGCGCCTTGCTCTTGCCGAAATTTAGAAGTCACAAAACTCCATATTGAGGACTTTAAAACTGAGTAATAAGATGACAAAAACAGACCTCCGGGTTATCCCCTGCAATCGTGTCTTTTCCTTCTCCAGAAAACTTACGCCAGGATGAGAGTGCTAAATCCAGCGGAAGCTATCACCCGCCGCACAACGTATCCTGAATTGGGCAAAACAAGAATCGACTCCCCCGAGCAGGCAAAAGTACCACGCCTTTGAACCCCTCAGGCTTTAGAAACATGAAAATGGTTGATTTCCCTCAATGGCAAAACGAACAGAAATATGCTCTGGGCCACTTACGAGCCAACCCTAAGACCTCTGAACTTTCGGTCGAGCCCGGCAAAACTCCCCTGCAAAAACCCACGTCTTCCTGCACGGTTTGCACTTCTCACCCTAACAAAAGGAACAACCTTCTTCACCAGTGGCCGTTGGCACGAATGCTCCAGCTTATCGGACCTTTCTGGATATCAAGCTTGCCCGTTATCAATCAGCAGATTGAAAGAGTGTTAAAGACTGCGGCGAACGGCGATATTTTCTCCCTCTTTCACTTTAAAACCAAGTCTCAAACCCTCATCGGTGATCATAACACAACCGTTTATCCGCTGGCACAGAAGTCGGCGCCGGAATGAGGCTGCCGGAAGCATCGATATCGGTTGCCGGCTCTTTATGGCCGACCGCATCGAGGGCTCAAAAACATGTTGGCCGGGTGTTTGGGATGATCTGTTGATCGTAGAAGGCAATCCGATAGGAACGATTCCTGGTCTCAAGGACCCGGAACTTTTTCAGGCTGGGCGTTTTGCCCCATCGGCCGCTCTGCCCGGCCAGTTCCGCTGATTCGGCTTCTCTTCCGCACAACGCGGCATGAACGCCCACCGGAACTCCAAACTCTGAGCTGACGTCCGACACCTGGTGATAGGCAGTCGCAGGAAGGTAGATGTGGTGAGGATAGGCATATTGCGCCCGATATCCGCGCTCGCATTCAACGACTTTCCCCCACAAGCTCACGCTCCCGAGGGCGGTGTCAACCGACATCCCAAGCAATCTGTCGCGAACGCTTAAGAGATAGGTGAACGCATCGCGCGGGTCCTTGAAGGCGTACACCCCGCACGAGCAGGAAGACTTGAGCAGACCCCGGCATTTCGCCCCGAGGTCATAACTATGCTCGGCCGCAACCTCCTGCCGGGGCGTCCAGCGGGTGTCAAGAATAACGCTGCGAAGAAGGGGGATGCGATGAGGGTTGAACGGCAAAATCGAGATTCGCCACACTCGCCACGCCTGCAACGGCTCAATCAGGTCTGGAACCCCGCCAAGTTCCCCTTCATCGAGGTCTGTGTGGCGTTCCGGCTGGCCGAGTTTCAGGTTCACGAACCGGCGCCACCGGCTTCTTAGGCTCATGTGGAACCTCCCGCGGGACAGGATCTTCGAGCGGTTCAATGATAAGGACTCGTTTGGGTTCGCCAACCTGGGTCATGTTAACCCTCCAGGCATCCTCCGCCTCTTCCGCGCGCTGTGCCCTACCCCAGCCTAATATGGATATATTGGCGCATTCGGTTTCCAAAAACAAACCAAAGAATTTCAATAATTCTTCGCTGCGCCCCGGCGCGTAAAGGCAGGCCTGATCACTTGCGGTCAAGCGATTGGGGTTTCGAACGCTCATGCCGCCAAGCTTTAGCCGGCAGGTTAAAAGGCATCCCATAAACCGGCAAAGAGACCGAATGGCGGAGGGAGAGGGATTCGAACCCCCGAGCCCCTTGCGGGGCTAACGGTTTTCAAGACCGCCGGTTTCAACCGCTCACCCATCCCTCCGTTTGCCCTATCCATAACCTATATGGACTCCGGCGCTACCGTCAACCACAACCTGTCGAAAGCCTGCCGGGAACTTGCGTTCACGGGCGTTTGAGGATCTGCAAAATCGCCGGCCGGGTTGCCTTCCCAGGGCGGAGTTTCCGCCCGCCGGCACACACAGTTCTTTCAATAGCGCTCCATCAATGATAATGAGTTTGCCCATCCCACCGCTTCCATATCTTTTTGCCTTGTGGTAGCTTAGTGCCTTGAACTGAAAGCGAAACGTAAGGCTGAGGTTAACGACACAATGAGTCGAGCCAACGCTCTGGTTTTGGGATTGATCCTCTCGTGCGCTCTTGCCCCGCTCACTCCGAGCAGTTTTGCCGGAACCGCTCGCTCCGGGAAATGGACTCCGTTATTTAATGGCAAAAACCTGGCGGGCTGGCAGGCCTACGGCACGGAAAAATGGGTTGCCGATCAGGGAACCATCCTGGGCGAAAGCACCAGCGGGAAGTACGGCTATCTGGTAACCCGAAAGACTTACCGGAACTTTATCGTCCGCCTCGAATTCAAGTGCGGCTCCGAAGGCAACAGCGGCCTTTTTTTCCACTCCCGCATTACCGGCATCAACCCCAAACACGGCCCGGACATTGTCGGCCTGCAGGCGGAAATCGACCCGGCGCGGCACACCGGCGGCATCTATGAAAGCGGAGGGCGCGGGTGGATAGCGCTGCCCACCGCCCAGGGCGAGGCCGCCATCAAGCCCGTTGGCCAATGGAACAGCCTCGAACTCCTCGTCCAGGGCGATCACATCGTGACCCACCTCAATGGCATTCCGATCGTCGATTACACTTATGCCCCTGCCCAATATACCGACGGGCACATTGGGTTGCAGATTCACACGGGTGAGCACGGGTTTGCGGTTCGATTCAAGGATCTCTATATTCAGGTGCTCCATTAGAATTGAGTTAAGAAACGAACCATAAGGAAGCCACCCGCTAACCCAATGCCCCCTAATCCATTGCCTGGGAACGGGTCCGGCTCCAAAGAGATAAGTAACAAGAGCCGGTGGCAGGGGTCGAAAAAGGCACGTCTGGCAATCACAAGAGAAAGGGATCTGAACTAATGAGCAGGAATACGCGTCGAGAATTTCTGAAGAATTCTACTGTCGCAGCGTTGGCGGCCAGCCTCGGAGGAAGCGCAAAAACATTGCTGGCGCGGGGAGCCTCGCCAATGTCTGGAGCGGCGGCGCCGCCGCGCGGATACAAACCCATGGCGCTGGGGATTATTACGGGATTCAAGGACGATCCGGAGCCGGCGATCGCCAAGGTCCACAGCCTGGACATGCACACTTGCCAGTTGCAGATCGGGGAGTGGAGCGATGACTCGCTCAATCGGCTCCAGGAAGCACTCGACAAGTACAAGGTTGTCGTGACCGCCATGGGAACCGCCGGACCGGGACCGGATTATTACAACCTTTACGAGGGACCGCCCACCCTGGGATTGATCCCGCCCACCTATCGGGCGCAGAGGGTCGAGAAGATCAAGAGGTTTTCGGATGCTGTCAAGCGGTTGAACATCCCGGCCATTCGCCTTCATGTGGGATTTATTCCCGAGGATCCGAACGACCATCTATACCGGGAAGCCGTGATAACGCTGCGGGACGTTGCCAGCTACTGCAAGAAGAATGGGCAGGATTTTCTCTATGAGACCGGAACCGAAACACCCATCACCATGCTGCGGGCAATGAACGACGTGGGCGTGGACACCCAGGGCGTAAACCTCGACACCGCCAACCTGATCCTCTACGGCAAGGCGAATCCGCTGGATGCGCTGGACATCCTGGGCCCGTACGTGAAGAACATGCACGCCAAGGACGGCCTCTATCCGACGAAACCTCACGATGGCCTGGGAAAGGAAGTAGCCATTCCGCATGGCAAGGTGGATTTCCCCAAAATCATCGCGCGGCTGAAGGAATTGAACTATCAGGGGCCCGTTACCATTGAGCGTGAGATTTCGGGACCCAAGCAGCTCGAAGATGTGAAGCGCGAGAGGGATTATCTGAAAAAACTGATCGAGTCATAACGGACCAAGCATAGGCGCTCCCTCCCGTGTGCTCGAACCACTCAAGCGACCGGGAGGCATGGGGCCATTTGCAGTTTAAGCCAAAAAGGAGGCAACGACGGTGACGGAACATTCCGGCAAAAAGCTGGGGCGAAGAGAATTTATGGGCACGGCTGCGGCCGCGGCGGGCTTCATGATCCTCAAGCCCGAACTGGTGCGGGGGACGGCGGCGAACTCAGCGCTGCGCATTGGATGGCTGGGCTGCGGAGGACGCGGGGCAGCGGACACAAGATATCTGATTGAAACAGGCAAGGCGCGGCTGGTGGCGCTGGCAGACCTGTTCCAGGACAAGCTGGACGCGGCCAAAGCGCGCTTCGACCCGTTTCAGCAGAGCAAGGGCTATGCAGCGATCGAGCGGTCCCTGATGTTCCGTGGACCGAAAGCCTACGAGCAGATCGCAAACTCAAAAGACGTGGACGTGGTCGTGATTACCACGCCGCCCTACTTCCACCCGCAACACCTGGCCGCAGTCGTGGCGGCCGGCAAGCACGTCTATTGCGAAAAGCCAGTGGCTGTCGACCCGTACGGGTGCAGCTCCGTGTTGGACTCCGGACGGCGAGCCGAAGGGCGCCTGAGCCTGGAGATCGGCTTCCAGCTTCGCAATGCGCCGCCTTACGTGGAACAGGTCAGGCGGATTCACGCCGGAGCGCTGGGAACCATTGTGTCGGGTGAAGGCCACTACTATGCAACCCATCCCAAGTTGCCGGCTTGGCCAAACGCCTCGGCGGACGAACGATTGCTCCGCAACTGGTACTATTCCCGCGTGCTGTCAGGGGACATTATTGTGGAGCAGAACATTCACGTCATTGATGTGTGCAACTGGGCGCTCCAGGCGCATCCCATCAAAGCCTCGGCTTCGGGATCGAGAAATGGCCGTCCCGAGCAAGGAGACGTTTACGGACACTACAGCGTGGTTTTCGATTACCCGAACGGCGTAAGCATGACATTCAGCTCCACACAGGTCGGCCACGCCAAGTGGGAAGTGGGATGGAGCTTCTTCGGGGACAAGGGAACTTCTGAGGCGCACTACACGGGGCCCGTAGCCATTTATGGAGACCATCCCTGGCAATGGTCCGGCGGACAGCCCTCACCAAAAGAAGATTCACAAAAGTTTTCAACCTCGGGCGTGTTCCATGACAACCTGGCGCAGGCGGACCCGAATAAGAAAATGTCTTTTGTGGACAGCATTCTCAGCGGCAAGTTCCACAACCAGGCGACCCAGGGAATCGAGTCGGCGCTGAGTTGCATGATGGCGCGCCACGCAGCCTATACGGGCCAAGCGGTCACCTATCAAGGCATCGCAACCTCGGGCGAACACTGGAACGACGAGATCGACCTCAACCAGTTCGCTTGAGGAATCTCAACCTAGGGAAGGGTGCGAATCATGAGCAGTGAAACATCACGCCGGGATTTTCTGAAGGCCACGGTGGCGGGGGCGGCCGCCGGCGCTCTTCCGCTTGCCGCGGGCGACGCCGGCGCCAGTCCCGAAAAGCTGCCCCTTGAAAAAGGCATCGTATTCAGCATGCTGCCCAGGCAGTTGAGCTACCCTGACCGCTTCAAGATGCTGCGGGACGCCGGCTTCCAGGTGACGCAGGTGTCCACCACTCCGGACCCGCGCGAAGCCGAAGCCATCAAAAAGGCCGCCGATGCGGCAGGCATCCGCATCGATTCCGTCATGAACATGGCTCATTGGAAGTATCCCCTGTCGTCCGCCGATCCTGCCGTCGTCAAAAAGAGCATGGAGGGGATGCGTACCTCGCTGCACAACGCCCATCTGTGGGGATCGGATGCGGTACTGCTAGTTCCGGCGGTGGTCAATGCTCAGACAGGCTATCGTGAAGCCTGGCTGCGCTCCCAGCGTCAAATCCGCAAGCTGATCCCTCTGGCGGAACAGCTTAAGGTGGTCATCGCCATCGAAGAAGTCTGGAACAAGTTTCTCTTGAGCCCGCTCGAAATGGCCCGGTATATCGACGAGTTCAGAAGTCCCTGGATCAAATCCTGGTTCGATGTTGGCAACGTCGTGTTCTACGGCTATCCACAAGACTGGATTCAAACGCTCGGGAAAAGAATCGCAAAACTGCACCTGAAAGACTTCAAGCGCAGCAAGGATTGCTATGCGTGGGTGGACTTAGGCGACGGGGACATCATGTGGCCCGCGGTGCGCAGCGCGCTCCAGGCGATCGGCTACTCCGGCTCGGCCATATGTGAACTCAAGGGCGGCGATGAAGCCTACCTTCGCGATCTCAGCCAGCGCGTCGACCGCCTGCTGATCCAAGCCTGAATCTTCAGGCAGCGCGCTTTCACGTGCAGAAGATTCGCGCAGGTGTAAACGCAACAGGGGCATCCCAAGGGGCAACCTTCAATCCGGCTGGCGCATCTTCACATCGGGCAAAGCAAGGACTCATCCAGGAACGCGCGAAGGCAGGAAATGACAAAGGCGCCGTCTTCGCCGGCGTGATGGGTTCGGCTGTTCGGGGCGTTCCACCCAGAAATAAGTTTTCTCGTGCCGCATAGGACCCGTGTTCCCTGCTTCTGAGTCCAGCGCCTGTTCATTCTGATGACAGCGTGATCGATTGCGCCGGTTTACAGGCAAAATTCCTGCGAAGAGGAGACGGTTGAATGAACACAAAGGCGAACGGGTGCTTGCGGGTGGGAATCGTAGTGGTATGCCTCTTGCTCTCAGGCCCCTTGCGGGCGCAGGCCGCTCAAGCGACGATATCCGGCGCCATCACCGGCACCTCCGGACACGCCATCCCCCATGCCAAGGTCTCCGTAGAAAATCTCTCCACGGGCCAGTTGCAGGAAACTCAAACTGACGCTGGCGGGCGATACACCGTATCCAACCTCGCACCTGGTAATTATGAGGTTTCCGTTTCCGCAGAAGGGTTTGGCACGCAAGCCGGCCGTGTCACGCTCAAGCCAGGAGGCAATCGGAGCGTGGACCTGGTTTTAGCGGCTCTCTCCGGCAAAGGCGGCGCGCTTTCCTTGCAGGGCCTCGGCTTCCCGTCGAGTGAGACGCAAGGCAGCGCCGCGGAGCAGGCTCTCCTCAACAAGCGGTCGCACATGCTGCAAATTCATCAGAAGCTCGGTTTGCTGACCGCCATCCCCATGGTCGCGATGATCGTCACGGGGCCCGGCGCCAAAGGCCATCACGGACTGCCCGGCAGCGCAAGCGGACGCGATCTCCATATGGGGCTGGGAATCTTGACGTCCGGCATGTATTGGGCGACCGCCTATTACGCCATCCGCGCCCCCAAGGTTCCGGGCTCCCACTCCTACGGGCTGATTCGCCTGCACAAGTTCCTGGCCTGGATCCACGGTCCCGGGATGATTATCACTCCCATTCTGGGCGCGATCGCCTATAGCCAACTGAGCAGGGGGGAACGGATTCACGGCATCGCCAAATATCATTCGGTGGCAGCGTATACGACAGCCATTGCCTATGGAACAGCTCTTTTATCCGTAACCATCAAATAATTTCTGACGAGGCCTGATGACTAACAAAATACTGGCAGCTCTTCTTTTCTTAGCGCTTCCCACGCTGGCTCTGGCAAACAGCCAGTGGGTTCTTAAAAAATCCACTCTGACCTATCATGTCTCCCATCCGCTGCATGAGGCCGAAGGCACAAGCCATGCGGCGCGCGGCAAAGGGGTTTGCCAGGCAGGAGAGTGCAATTTCCTGATTGCCGCGCCCGTCAAGTCGTTTGATTCAGGGAACAGCAATCGCGACCTTCACATGCTTCAGATAACCCGCGGCGCTCAATTCCCTATGGTCGTTGTGCGGATTCAGTTGCCTGAAAAAGAACTTTCCGCTCCAACCTTCCGAGCCAATTTGAAGATCTCGTTCGCGGGCCAAAACGTCGCCTACAATCAAGTTCCATTCAAGGAAACGACCCAAGGAAATAAGATGCAGGTTTCAGGAACCATCCCCATGAAGTGTTCCGATTTCAAGATCACCCGGCCGGAACTGCTGGCCATGCCCATCAAGGACGAGGTCCCTGTGAGCGTTGACGCCACCTGGGCCAGGCAGTAAGCAGCAGGTGACGCCGCTCGGCATGGCGGCTGCCCTGTGAACCATGACCGCAGTTTGTTTCTGCTTGCCCCAATCTTCGAATAGCAAAATAGAAACCGGCGCGGCGAAGCCTTGGAAGCGTTGCGCCAAGCCAGTCCCTTTAGCATGGAAGCTTAAAATCGGCCGAACTTCCGGTAAGCGTCCACCGGATGCATCCCCTCGAGGATCGCCTTGCGCACAAGGTTTTCCGTGCTGACAATCTCCTCGGATTTCTCAAGCACCTGGAGCGTGATCTCCTGGGGAATGGCCAGAACGCCATCCTTGTCTCCAACAATAAAGTCGCCCCGCCGAATCGCGACCTGCCCAATCTTGATCGGGTTTCCATAAGAGGTCGCCCGCCACCGTCCCATCACGTCAGAGGGCGTGCGGTAGCGGCAGAACACGGGGATTTCAAGCTTGAGGATGTAGTCGATGTCGCGGGCGCCCCCATCGATCACCATGCCCCGCGCGCCCCGGAACTTGGCCGTTTCGCACGACAGCTCGCCAAGATGAGCCGAGACATTGTCGTGCGGTTGGGAAACAATCACGTCGCCCGGGCTCAGATCACCCAGCATTCTGAGAATCGGGAGATAGACTTCCTCTGGGTCGGTGCTCTCCGTCGGCTCCCCCTCAACCGGCATTGCCAGGCCCGTAACAACGTGCTCCATTTTAAGGGCCTGGATGGAAGAGGGAAACACTTGGTGCGGATATCCCATTTCATCAAGCACGTCGGAAATGGCCCCCGTATAGATAACGGAAAAACGGCGGCACACATCGTCCAAATCAAAACCTGCAACCTGATTTCTATTTTCCTCCACGGACAAACCTCCTTTAGTCTTTCGTCCGGCAGCCTTCCGCCAAACGGGCCCAACAGCAAAGCAATTTCTCTCCACGGCAAAAGCCGGCCTACGCCGGGTTGCCGGCGTCCGCCGCAACTTTACGCGAAGGCAAAAGCAGCGTCAAACCCGCCGCCAGAATAAATCCCGCGCCCAGCGCCGCAAATCCGTAAACAAAATTTCCCGTCAGGTTGTCGAGGTAACCGACCAGCAAAGGTCCAAAGTACCCGCCCAAACAGCCGAGAGCGTTAATCAAGCCCATGGCTGATCCGCTCACCGAGCGTGGCAGGGTCTCGGACGGGATCGCCCAGAAAGGGCCCAGCGCCCCGAACGCTCCTACGCCCACAACCGTAATGCACAGGAAGGAAAGCAGGAAGGAGTGCTGGCTAAGCAAAACCCCTCCCAAAAGGAACACCCCGGCCCACGCCATGCTGCCGGCCACATGCCCTCGCCGCTCGCGTCGCCGGTCTGAATGCCGCGAGATCAGCACCATGCCGGCCCCGGTCACCACAAAGGGAATGGCGAAAAGAATTCCCGTCACAAAGTCCGTCAAGTGTTTCTCGCTGTGGAGGGCGCTGGGAAGCCAGAAAAGAAATCCGTAATTGCCGGAGTTGAGTAGAAAATAAATCAAGACCATCAGGAGCACTTGCGGGCAAAGCAAGGTGCGAAGAAATCCTGCCGAGTCCGCGGGCGCCAGTTCCCGGGACTCCCGGCGCAAGGTCTTTTCCAAATAGTTTTGCTCGTCGCTGGAAATCCATTTGGCATCCTTCGGGTGGTTGTCAATCAGCAGAAGCCAGATCACCAGCCAAATGAAAGGCAAGACCCCTTCCGAGATCAACATCACGCGCCATCCCCAGCGCCCCAGGATACAGCCTGAAACCGGCGAGGAAACCACCACGGCCGCCGGCAGGCAGAGCATCCAGTAGGCATTCGCCCGCGCCCGCTCGGACCGCGGAAACCAATGAGCCAGCAGCACCAGCGTAGCTGGCCACACGCCGCCTTCCGCGATGCCCAGAACCAACCGCATCACCCAAAATTCCTGCCCGGTTCTGACCAATCCGCACACCATGGCGGCAAGGCCCCACAAAACCAGCAGAATGCTGATAAAGCGTTTCGCGCTCCAATGTTCAGCCAGGTAACCGCCCGGAATCTGCAGCGCCATGTATCCCCAGAAGAAGACGCCGGCCGCGCTTCCGGCCTGTGTGGAATTCATGTGCAGATCGCGGCTCATGGACGGCAGGGCCAGAGAAATGTTCGTGCGGTCGACGAACGCAATGGTGTACATGATGAATGCGACGGGAAGAATGTGCCGCCAGCGCTGGGCAGGAATCTCCATAAGCGGGCAGAATTATACCAGACTGCCGCCGATTGACACTTGAATCTAAGGTATGCTACCTAGAGGGAAGGAAATATGGGATCCGATGAAATCCAATCCGCCTGGGAATTATTGAAGGAAGCTTACCAGTATCAGATGGGCGGCGACTACGAGATGGCCGCCGAACTGTACAAGCGATCCCTCAACCTGCATCCCACCGCCGAAGCCTATACCTTCCTGGGGTGGACGTACAATTACCAGGGCAGGATCGAAGACGCCATTGCGGAATGCAAGAAGGCGATCCAGGTCGATCCCGATTTTGGCAATCCCTACAACGACATCGGAGCCTACCTGATCGAAGAGGGAAAGTTTGACGAGGCGCTTCCCTGGCTTGAGCGGGCGCTGAACTCCGAGCGATACGAATCCTACCACTACCCCCACTACAACCTGGGCCGGGCCTACATGGCCAAGGAACTGTATGGCAAAGCGCGCCACCACTTTGAGCAAGCACTGGAAATCTCTGCCAATTACGGTCCCGCCAAGGAAGGTCTGAAAAACCTCTCCCGCAAGCTTCAATAGGATCTGCCGGCAACGATCGGACGCAAGCGCACGCTGGCGTCGCTAGGTTTTAATCAGAGCACTCTGGCTTGCGCGTCAAACCTTGGCCGCTTTTTTCTCGTATTGTTCCAGGCAAGCTTTCGAGCAAAAGTGAAGGGTTTCGTTCCCGCGCACCAAGCGGTGGGAAACTTCCGTTGAGACAAACATTCCGCAGACGGGATCGCGGGCGGTGCGGCCCTTGGCGGGATCGGCCTTGCGGCGGGACTTGGAACTCCCGGCCCCGCGGGATCCCGGTTTTGACCGGCCCAAAAGGCTTTTGACGCTCTGGCTTAAAGTCCACACCACCCCGATCAGGAAAACAAGGTCCATCAGGGCATCGATTAAACGGAACACTCTTATTTGACGGCATCCGGACGGGCGAGGATGCCTTATCCTTACTGCGGCATGCTGGAAGCCTTGCCGGAGTCGCCCAGCGCCGCGTCCAATTTTTGTTTCAACTCCTGGAGGCCCGGATAATTGGGATTGCGCCGGTCGAGTTCTTTCCAGAACTTCTCCGCCGTCCGCAAGTCATGCGTCCCCTCCAGGTTGACCACAATCATGTTAAACATCGTCGGCTGGTGGTTCGGCTCAAGCTTCAGGGCTTCATGGTATTCCTTGAGAGCGTCCTGCAATTGGCCGGTATAAAAATAAGAGGTTCCCAGATCGGTTCGAGCGTTGATGTTCTTGGGATCCATCGCCAGGGCCTTCTTGTACCACTGGATCGCCACGTCATAAAGCTTCTGGTCATAAAGGTAATTCGCCAGGCGCAGGGGAATCTTCGGATCTTGAGGGTTCTGCTGAGCCTGCTGCGCGTAATTCTTGATGACCTCGGAGACCTGGAGCGACGGATGACCCGTGGGAAGCCCGGTTGCGGGATTGATGTTCGCACCCGCGGCGCTCCCCATTCCGGTTGCGTCGGCGGAGGCCGCCGCCGCTGCTGCTGCGGGACTGGCCACCTGCTGCTGAACGCTCGCCTGCTTCTGCGATTTATAAAAGAAACCCGCCAGGAATCCCACGCAGACAAAAATAACGGCGGTCACAATTGTCTCCAGCTTCATATCTTCCTCTCGTCCTTACTCCAACAGCCCACCATCACGAACTTTATAGTACGATATAAGACAGGTCAAGAGCAGCACCCAAGCGGTGACTGCCGTTTGCGGACGGCCATGCGTCTCAAAAGTGTCGCGAAGCCGAAAGCGATCGAGCGAAGAATGATGTTTTTTGACGCCAGCTTGTAAAGGGCCTGGACTGTTTTTCAAAGGATATTGGACGGAGACAAAACCACCTTAAAAACGAACATGTTGATGGGCCGCTCGGCCGGGGATGCTTTTGTGCAGCATGCGCTTTTCCCCTGGCCACGGTCTTGAAAGGAGACTTCATGCCGCAGGTTTACAAGAATCTTATTGCCGGGAAATGGGTTGAGTGCGGGTCAAAAAAGACTTTCGCAAACATCAATCCCGCCAACACCGATGAAATTCTCGGACTGTTTCAAGCTTCAGGAGCCGAGGAAGCAACAGCCGCGTGTGACGCAGCAGCAAAGGCGCAGCCCGCCTGGGCGGCTCTGCCAGCGCCGCGCCGCGGAGAATACCTCTTCAAAGCCGCGGAGCTTTTAGAATCCCGCCTCGATAAGGTTGCCGAAGACATGACCCGCGAGGAAGGCAAAACCCTGCCCGAGGCAAAAGGCGAGGTCAAACGGTCAATCAATATTTTGCGTTACTTCGGGGGTGAAGGCGCGCGCTCTTTCAGCTATCAGATTCCCTCCGAGCGCCCCAACGTTTTCTGCTATATGATGCGCAAGCCGCTCGGAGTCGTGGGGCTGATTACCCCCTGGAACTTTCCGAGCGCCATCCCCACCTGGAAGATGGCTCCGGCGCTGGTTGCCGGCAACACCGTCGTGATCAAGCCCGCGTCGCTTGCGCCGCTCAGCCCTTACCGGCTGGTTGAAGCGCTCGTCGAGGCCGGCATCCCGGAAGGCGTCGTCAATTACGTCACCGGAGGCGGCAGCTCGGCGGGCAACGCCGTCGTCGAGCACCCGGCCATTCGCGCCATTTCCTTTACCGGGTCGTGCGGCGTGGGCAACCGTCTTCAGGAGAAGCTGGCCAGCCGCAAGGTCCGCATTCAGCTGGAGATGGGCGGCAAGAATCCCACCATCGTGCTAAAAGACGCGGATCTCGACTATGCCGCGGACATTCTGGTGAACGGCGCGTTCTTCTCCACCGGACAGAAGTGCACGGCTTGCAGCCGCGCCATTATTGAGAAAGACATCTACGAAGCGCTGGTGGAAAAGCTGGTGGCAAAAACCCGCAAGCTGAAAGTGGGCAATGGGCTGGAAGCCGGAATCCAAATCGGGCCGGCCGTGGATGAAAGCCAGCTCAAGACTGATCTCGAATATATCGAGATCGCCAAAAAGGAAGGCGCCAAGCTGCTCTGCGGCGGCAATCGCCTCACCGGCGGCGCTTACGACAAGGGCTACTTTGTCGAGCCCACCCTCTTCGACAACGTCAAGCCGGAAATGCGCATTGCCCAGGAGGAGGTCTTCGGCCCGGTCCTGGCGCTCATGCCCGCAAACGATTTTGAGGACGCCATGCGCCTTGCCAACGGCGTCAAGTTTGGCCTCTCTGCTTCGATTGTGTCACGCGATCTGACGCGTGTTCACCAGTTCATTAACGGCATTGAAGCCGGTCTGATCACTATCAATCTGCCCACGGCGGGCGTTGAGTATCAACTGCCCTTTGGCGGCACCAAAGAATCGAGCTTCGGAATGCGCGAGCAGGGCCCCCAGGCGCTCGATTTCTATACGGAGTCCCACACGGTCTATATGAAATATACCCAATAGTTCCTGATCGGGACCATGCACAGCCATTTGGGCGCGCGGGCAAACAACACACGGCCATCTCTCGCGCGCCCGCTGCTTTGTGAGGTGAACCATGAGGAAAACGCAACAATTCTTAGCCAAACTCAAGCTGCCTGCTGAAGACAACCACTCTTTGAAACCCACCTCGCTGCGATTCAAAGACGGCGGCCAGTACCGCTTTGAAATTCCCAGCGTGGAAGGCCCGCGGGTTTTTCGCGAGGTGCTTGAAGCGGCTCGGGAGATGAAGGTTCCCGTGCACCGGATCAGCCAGGGCAGCGGCATCATGCTGCTCACCAAAGCGGAAATCCGCGAGATGGTGCTGATGGGTCACGATCAGCACATTGAAGTCTGCCTGTTCATCGGCCCGCGCGCCACCTATGAGACGGGCGGCCAGACGGCCTCGAGCGCCGGCAAAGTAATCGGGCTCCAGCACCGCGGCGCCGACCAACTGGTTTACGCTCTTGAGGACGTCAAGCGCGCCTGCGATCTGGGCATCCGCAGCGTCTTGCCGGCGGACATCGGCCTGATCTGGGTGATCAATGAGATGAAGAAAAAGGGCGAGTTGCCCAGGAATCTGGTCATCAAGAGTTCCGTCACGCTGCCTGCTCCAAACCCCGCCACGGCAAGATTGTTTGAGCAGGCCGGCGTCTCCACTCTGAACCTGCCCACGGACCTGAGCCCTGCGCAGATGGGCGCCATTCGCCAGGCGGTCAGCATCCCCATTGATCTTTACATCGAGGTTCCGGATAATTTCGGAGGCTTTATCCGCTACTACGAGATGCCCCAGATTATCCGGGTGGCGGCTCCGGTTTACCTGAAGTTCGGGCTGCGCAACGCTCCGGATATCTATCCCTCCGGCGGACACATTGAAGATTTGGCCGCCAGGATGGGGCGCGAGCGAGTGCGCCGGGCCCGCATTGCGCTCGACCTTCTTGAGGAATATGCTCCCGAAGCCAAAATGTCTCCGCTGGGATCAAAGGACCTGGGCATTCCGGAAGTCTAGGAGAAGGATAAAGAACATTTGAGTTCGGCCGTCCCCGCGCTCAGATTTCCGGCTATGTCAGGATTTGCCGTGCACGCTCTCGAAGCCGCGGAACAATTTTTGAAACTGTTATGACATTCGGCCACGCCATCTTCCTCTTTTTTGCCGCGCTCATCGCCGGCGTTCAGAATTCGGTGGCGGGCGGCGGAACGTTCTTTTCCTTCCCCGCCTTGTTGTTTGCCGGAGTGCCTCCCATTCCGGCCAACGCCACTTCCACGGTGGCTTTGTGGCCGGGCACCATGGCGAGCGCCGCGGCGTATCGCAAAAGGCTTCCGCACAGCGCCCGCATCCTTGTTCCTTTGGTTCTCGCAAGCCTGGCGGGTGGATTCATCGGAGCCGGGCTTCTGCTCAAAACGCCGCCCGCAACCTTCATGCGCCTGATCCCCTTTCTCTTTCTCGGAGCCACTTTGCTGTTTGCCTTTGGCAAGCGTCTCTTTAAGATCTCCCAACCGCCCAAAGACGCCAAAGCGTCATGGCTGGCTGTCGGCGGCGTCGCGCTCTTGCAGATTCCCATCTCGATCTATGGAGGATTTTTCGGCGGCGGCATCGGCATCCTGATGCTGGCCACGCTCAACTTCCTGCCGCTTCCGGACATTCACGCCATGAACGGCGTCAAGACGCTGCTGGCTTCCGCCACCAACGCCGCCGCCATCGCCACCTTCGTAGTGGCCGGAATCGTCGTCTGGCCGGAAGCGATCGTGATGCTGGTCGGAGCGGCGGCGGGCGGCTACGCCGGCGCCCATTACGCCCAGAAGGTTGACGCCGCCCGCGTGCGAAGCTTTATCGTGGTCGTGGGCTTTGCCATGTCATTCTATTTCCTCTGGAAATATCGCTGAAGCCGGGACCGCCGCGCAGGGTTCCGCACGCCGCACCCGTAAAAGGCGCTTGCTTTCCGGAGCGCATCTCAGGATAATTTCTCCTTTCCAGATTGCTTTCCGTCCATAATAGGAGGATGTCCATGTCATTGATTCGCCGGAACAACGATTCCACCGCCAGAGGGTCGCGTCGCAGCTTTCTGAAGGGCGCTGCGGTGCTTGCCGTCGCCGCGCCTGGACTCGCGGCAGCCAGTTGCGAGAGCGCTTCCGTCCAGGGAAAACGGCCTGTCCTCGCCTATATTGCGACCTACAGTTCGCATGGCGCGCCGAATGGCGGCGCGGGGCACGGGCGCGGAATTTATCTGTTTGAGATGAACCCCGCGACCGGAGCGCTCACCGAGCGCTCGGTCTTCCCGAACGACTCGAACCCCTCGTGGCTTGAGCTGGACGCCACCCGAACTCATCTGTATTGCAGCAACGAAATCGCTGAATTCCAGGGCAAGAAGACGGGTTCCGTCAGCGCCTATTCGATTGACCGCTCAAACGGCCATCTCTCTCCCATGAACACGGTCAGCACGGAAGGCGCCATCACCGCCCACATCAGCCTCCATCCTTCCGGCAAGTTCCTCCTGATCGCCAACTACGGCGCCGGGAACGTCGCCGTGCGAGCCATCCGCCCGAACGGTGAAATCGGCCCCACCACCGACGTCCGGCAGTACAAGGGTCCGGCGGGCTCCATCCATCCCACCAGCGCGCCTCCCGGAAGCTTTGCCATCAGCGGCCACGACGCGCCGCACGCTCACATGATTCAGGCTGATCCTTCCGGGCGCTTTGTGATCTCGACCGACCTCGGAGGGGACAAAATCATGGTCTGGAAGTTCGATCTCCAGAATGGGAAACTCACTCCCAATGATCCGCCTTCGGTTTCGCTGCCCACGGGCGACGGGCCGCGACACTTCGTTTTTCATCCGAACGGCCGCTGGTTCTATTCGCTTCAGGAAGAGGCTTCCACCGTCGTGCTGTTCCACTACGATGGGGAAAAAGGGACGCTTTCCGAGCAGCAAACCCTCTCCAGCCTTCCCAAGGGATTCGTCGGCACCAACTTCTGCTCGGAGATCAGGATTTCTTCGGATGGCAAATTCGTTTACGCCGCCAACCGCCTGCACGACTCGGTCTCCTGCTATTCCGTCGGCAGCGAGGGACGGCTTACGTTTGTCGGTAATGAATGGACCCGCGGAGATTATCCCCGCAGCATCACGATCGATCCCACCGGGAATTTTATCTATTCGCTCAACCAGCACGCCGACGCCGTCACCGTTCACCGCGTCAACCGGGAAACCGGCGTTGTCACCTTCACCGGCCAGTACACGCCCCTCGGCACCCCGGCCTGCATGGTTTTCTTAACCTAGGCTGAGTGACCATTTTGTCCATTCACACAGGAAGCTCAAGCGCAAGCCACGGACCCTAAACTCAACTCATCATTTCCCAACGCCTCGCGATGGGCTGCATCGCTTCCCACGGTCCGCTGGCCAAGGTGAGAGTCACCGTCAACGCTCGGGTACCCTGGCCCACAAGCTGACTCTCGCTGGGCTACCATGCGCGTTGTAGCCGATGGATAACACGCCCCTATATACGCCCGGGCCTGAGGGCGAGAAGTGCACCCATATTGTGCAACTATTTCCTGGTCCAAGTGTGGGATTGCAGCGGTTGTCTATCAGAAACCGCGGAAAGCCCTGTAGGAGGCCGGCTCGGATCATAGTTAAGGGGCTTCCTCCACCATTGGTGAGGGTCACCGGCAGGTATCTGTTTTGACCTGCCGGGACCTGGCCAAAGCTCAAAGACCTCGTGGAGAGCATCGGCAGAGCTGGCGCAGGACGATAACCGATGCCAATTAAAGATACGGAATGTGGGCTGCCTGGGGCGTTACTAGCAATTGAAACCTGTCCGCTCCTGTCCCCTATCCTGCTGGGTCTAAAGCTTACGCTGATGGTGCAACTGGATTCCGCTGGGACACTCGCGCCGCAGTCGCTCGTCTGGGCAAATTCCAAGCTAGTTCCAATACTATTGATCGTCAAAGGCGCTGTACCCGTGTTGGTAAGAATCACATGCTGCGGGTCACTGGCGGTTCCCACCGCTTGGCTTGCGAAGGTAAGGCTCGTGGGGGACAGGCCGACGCTCGAGGTGATTCCCTCACCCGTCAGGGTGAGTATAGTAAACCACTGGCCTTCCTCTCCGTTAAAGGCCCTGAACTCTCCCGTTTTTGTTCCTACTCCTTGAGGCGTGAAAGTAAAATCGGCGGTGCAACTGGTATTCGGAGCAATGCTTGTTCCGCAGGTGTGTGTGAATTGGAAGTCTCCGGTGACGTCGAGCAGTGGAATAATTTCTGCCGCGTCACCGACATTCCTAAACGTCACAGTTTGCGCGGCGCTGGTCGTACTTACCTCTTGCTCGCCGAAGTCCAGGCTTTCGGCCGAGAGGATGACGCTAGCCGTCGCGAGGTCGGAGAGTTTCACAACAAAGCCGTCACCCACCCCTGGGGACGTTGCTTGGAAGGCCCCGGAAGTCGTGGGGAAATCCGATGAATCAGTGCTCCCCGCCAGGTAGGCGTTCCGCGAGGAGTCCAGTGCGATTCCGTAGCCAATGTCCTCGCCACTTCCCGCCAGATAACCAGAAACGATCAAGCCCTCACCTCCCGCGCTCAATTTCGAGAAGAAGGCGTCAGGACAAGGGTAGGTGCCCTGGTTGTTCGCGCAGGTTCCGCCGAGGTGGGGGCCCCCGAATGGCTGCCCAGGAAAGTCAGGGAAATCGGGCGAGTCCGTGAAGCCCGTCACGTACGCCAACCCCATCGAGTCTATGGCAATCGTGTAAGGCGAATCGGCGCCGCTGCCTCCCAGGTAAGTGGAGTAGATGAGTTCGGACCCGGCTGCGTTCAGCTTGGCCACGAATCCATCTCGGGAACCGTTGCACAGGCCGTCGGTTCCGCAGTTCGCATCGAAGGCGCCTTCGGTTATTGGGAAATCACTCGATTTCGCAGTCCCAGTCAGAAAAGCATTACCGGAGGCATCAACGGCCACGTCATGGCATTCATCCGCGCTTGAGCCTCCCAGAAATGTGGAATAGCTAAAGGCCGTGCCCGCCGGATTAATCTTGGACACAAAGCCGTCCATTGGGCCTTTCAGCGTGGACTGGAAAGCGCCCGCGGTGACGGGAAAATTGGCCGAAGTTGTGCCCCCTGCCACGTACACACTTCCCACAGCGTCCACAGCGATTCCAACTCCCCGCATTGCCTCATCCCCGCTTCCTCCCAGGTAGGTGGACCAGGCCAAGGCGCCGTTGCCGGCGATCTTGGCGACAAAGACGTCGAAACAGGGGTTGGCGTTAGGGGCAATGCCGCAGGTGCCCCCTCCAAAGGAAGGCTGGAGGGCGTTCAGCGTTGGAAAGCTGGAAGACTGCGTCCGGCCAGCCACGTAGGAGTTGCCGGAGGCGTCGAGAGCAATGCTCTGGCCCAAGTCCTCACCATACCCTCCCAGGTAGGTTGAATAGACCAGCCCGGAGCCGGTGGAATTCAGCTTGGTCACAAACGCGTCGTTGCACAGGACGCCTTCGGGTTCCGAGCTGCAGTCGCCGCCGCCCCAGGTGTCCTGGATGGGGTTGACGGTAGGAAAATCGTCGGACCATGTGCTGCCCGTAACGTAGGCGTTGCCCAAGGAATCCACCGCAATCCCCAAGCCTTGTTCTAGTCTGCTGCCGCCTAAGTATGTGGAATAAACCAGCGACGCGCCGTCGCTGCTCAGTTTCGTCACAAAAACGTCTGAATACGGCAGGCCAGACGGCATAAACGCCCCCGCAGTGACGGGGAAGTCGTCGCTCTCCGTGTAACCCGTCACGTAAGCGTTGGCGGAAGAGTCGACGGCAATCGCTCTCACTTGTTCGTAGCGGTTGCTGCCGCCCAAGAAAGTCGAGTATTCGAGCACTGGATCGATGATGAGTGGCTGGTTTCTGTCAAAATTGGCCACGTTGAAGCCGATCCGGTTCTTGGCGAGCAGCACAAAACGACCCTCAACAGTTTTTCGGTTTGCAGTCGTTGAAGCGGAGTTTTCAACCTGATAAACCACCGGCTTGTGAAAGCGTACTTCTCCGCCCTCAGTTTTGATCACCAAGTCTCCGTTCTCCGCGAGCCTCGCAAGCGCGTTGCCGTTTGCGCCTGCGATCTCCAGCGTGATGGCTTTCGGGTCAGCGCCCGGCCCCACCACAAAGTCATACTCCAGTTGCCGCTGGTTCCCGTAATAAACCAGATCGATGCCCGGATAGACATTCTGGTAGCGCACCTTGGCGTAGTTGGGAATATTCGTGCGCCACTTTGTCGAGTCCTTGCCGATCAGGTAGTTACTCTTCCCCGGCAGTTCCTCGAGCCCGGCAACTTTCGGGCTTTGATTCGCCCCCGCCAGCTTCATGCGAAGAACAGTAGACTTGGCCGCCTGGCCCTTCTTCCCTACTTCCTGGGCAGTGCCTTTCAATGCCAGAACAGCGTCGTCGTTCGTAAGGAAAAGCGCATAACCGGGACCGCGCGAAAGGAATTTGACTTGTTCACTGGTTTGTCCCTGATTGAGCTCAAAGCTCAAGGGGAGTTTCCCATAGGACGAGACCAGCCGGGCCTTGGCCGCTTGCGGAAGTTGGGCTGAAGGCGCCGCGGGGTTCCCGGCCCGGATTCCCTCCTGCGCGAGAAGATCTGTGCTGTCAGTGATTGTTGGAATCAGCAGCAGAAAAGCTGCAGCAGTGAAAAACAAACCAACGAAAAAGCTTCGTTGTTTCTTCATGACTCGCCTCCTGGGTCGCTGAGGGGCAATGGGAGACCCGGAGCGTCTCCCCGGCCGTTGCCGGCTTCAGGTGCCTCCACTTCCACTCATGCGGCGGCGTGAATTTGTATTTCTTATGGAAGAAGACCCAGGTAGATGGAGCCCGAAACGGAGATAGCGAGTCACCCTGGTGCAACAGGCTTATGATGGCAGGCCAGAGTGCGGTCATTGTTCCCCCCCTCCAACTCAGGGAACACCTGGTCCCACTAACGTTCGGTGAACTCTTCTAAGGAAACCACCTATCTTCTCCAAGTTACTCAAATGGGTTGCCGGTAGCAATAGGTCAATTGCACCAATTTTCTGGTCAATTTGCAGTAGGCGGGCGTAGTTCTTGAGGCTTAGGGCTTTGTAGCGGCAGCAAAGCTAGAGCAGCCCGGCCCGGTAGGCATAAGCCACAGCCTGAGCTTGCGTGTGCATGCCGGTCTTGAGAAGAATGCTCTCGACGTGGCTGCGGACAGTAAAAGGACTGACACCCAGTCGGCCTGCGACCTCCCTCGTGGAAAGCCCTTCAGCCAGCAACTCCAGCACTTCAATCTCCCGGGGAGTCAACTCCGCCACTGAGGGCGACCGGGAGGACGCGGCATGGACATGGGAAACATGCAGGCTGAAACTCTCACGGTTCCCGTCGCTAATGCCGTAATCCTGCAAGGTGTCGAGAACCTTCACCAAGGCTTCCCGCGTATGCTCTTCCCGGGTCATGTCCCGCAGCACATGGATCGAGAAGCGTCTACCATTCCTTGCAAGAGTGAAAACACTGGCGCTCAGTGAAATCTCCTCCCCGTCCCTTGCGGAGATCTGCATGTCAAAATTTTGCAAAGGAATACCGCGCTTCACGGATCGCTGCACGGCACACCCGGCATGGCACCAGGACTTGCCGCACACCTTTCCCCCAATGATCTGATAGCAAGGTTTGTTGAGCACTTCGGCTTCAGAGTAACCGAAAAGTTTCGCGGCGCCCCCGTTCCAGCAGACGATCCGTTGGGTGTCATTCACCACGTAGACCACGCCGCGCGCGCGGGCCATGGCTTGGAGCCATTTCGGTTTGGGTCTCAACACCGTCCCCCTTCACGCGGGTGGAAATCCGAGCGTCACAGGAGTCACAAAGGAAGGTAATCGTTGAGCAGGAACTGCCGCTGTTTCCGCCGCACGCTCTTAAGACGTTCCACGCCGAAGGCGTCACTTGAGCTGACTGAACTGCGTGCTTGCACTTATCTATAGTCTATGAAACGGCCCTGGAGCTGTCAATATCTTCAAAGTTAACATCTGTGTCGACATCCCCGCGTGTACGGTCTTCCTGACGTAGCTTCGAGTTGTGCTCGATGAAGCTGTAGTGCCTAAGTTCCACCAGCGCACCCGAAACTTCCCTGCCCTCCGATTTTGCCACGTATCAAAGTGACAATTGGGCGTCGTCATTTTTCAGGTACAATTGGAATCCGTTCTGCGGTTGGTCATTTGCTGGAGTCAATTAGCCGGCGGCTCCAGCGCTTTCGCTACGAATAAGCGTCCTGCTCTGCGAGGCCCTATGCGTCGGAAGCTGAACATCTTTTCGCTATGTGTGATGTTATGCTCCCCGCTCTTCGCGCAGAACGCGCGCTTCGCGATCCCAGCCGGTGCGCCCGCTGGACGCCCGGCCATCTGGATTCTCGGGGCGGACGGCAGGTTCTCTGAATACGGCGGCGCGGACTTTCATCTTTTGATGAGCAGCTTGTCCCTCCCGCGCGAAGCCGTAAAGCATCCGGAAAACATTTCGATCAGCCGCGCCGGCCAGGTGCTCTACGCGGGATTAGTCCCCGGAACCAGCCTGCGCCGTCTCTGGAGCAGCAACCGCTATGCCCCCGTCTTAACCGGCGGCACCGAGGACACCCGCCCCACAAAGGACGGTGTCCTCGTCACCTCAGCCACTCCCTGGGTCACGTTCAGCGCCGACGGTCGGCGCCTTTTCTGGTTTGAAAACAGGTTGTCGGTGCTCCAGCAGGAAAACCTCGACGTTTCCGAGACGGGCGAGTTCCTTTCCTGGACCAGCGACCTCACCGGCCGCGAATTAAAACCCCTCGTAAACGCCCCTCTGCCGCCCTGCAAATGCGGGACAGGAGCTTGCGAAGAAACCTGTCCCATCATCACTCCCTGGGCTCCGGAGTCGGGCGTTTCCGATTTCTTTTTTCTCACCCGCTATATTCCCGGCCAGACCTCTCCGGATTATCTTGAGACGGATTTGTATCAAACCACGGCCGGCGCATGGAAGGAGCGCAAACTTCCCCAGCCCGTCTATGAATTCCTCGACGCCACCGGCCACGGCAATACGTACATCATCGCGATTCCGGACGCCGGCTGCTGCGGGTGGGAAAATGAAAGCGACGACGTCACTTACCTTGTTCATGGCGAAAAACGGGACACGCTTTTCGACGAACTTGCCCGCTTCCACAACAAGGATTACGACGTCAGCTTTTTCACTTCCAAGGCCCTGTTTTCACCCGACTCAACCGCGGCCGCCTATACGATTGAGGCCTCTTCCAAACCAGGACAGGCCATCCGGCTGGCTGACCAAGGAAAGGACAATCCCGAAGAGCTGCGCCAGATCGAGAACGATCTCGGCAAGCTGCCGAGAGTTGAGGTCGTGGCGCTCTCCGATCTCGCGAAGCCACGCTTCAGTCTGGCAAACACGGAACTGATCGGATGGCTGGACGCGCGGCGGCTGCTGGTTTGGCAGCGCGGCCACCTCTTTGCCATTAACGCCGCGAACGGGCAATCCACTCCGACGGGCCTGAAGGCGGAAAAGGCCGCCTATGTTTTCATCAGGTAGAAGAAACGTTCAACCCCACCCCAAGCTTTTTGAGGTTTGTCTCGATCTTCTCAAGGACGTTTTCAGGACACCCATTCCATTCATTGGAGGGCCGGTTGCCGAGGTAATGCAGATCGTCCAAGCCCATTTTGCTTGAAAAGTATCCTGCAGCCACCAAATCGCGCAAATCGTTGAAAAACGCCACGTAGTTCGCGTCCTCGGGAGCGGCCTTGCCGGGATAAGCGATGCGGTCCAGCATTTTTTTTTGCTCGGCCGTCGTACAGCGGACAAAGTCGTGGCCGAAAGCCCTGTTGCACTCCACGTCCAGCCAGGTTATGCCGCCCAGGATTCCCGGCTTGAGATTTCCGCCCTGGAAGTTGAGCCAATCGTCGATAAACGCCGGAACGCCGGCCTGGCTGGCGCTGCCACCGCTCTCATCAGCGGGAATAATCAGGTCGCTCAAAACCTTGACCGTTTCCCATTCATGCTCGTTGAAAACCTTCCGCTGATACCCGGAAGCGGCCTTTGCCGCGGCGCTTCCGGCGCCCTTCTTTTCCCCAGCCAGAGCGGTTCCCATGGGCAGCAACGCCACCGGCGCCACAGAGATTGCCTTCAGCACATCGCGCCGCTTGATTCCGCCTTGGCGCTTGCCATTTCGGTTTTCAGACATGATTCACCCCCTGCGAAAGCTGCTTTTTTGTTCATACCTAAACGTTCAGTTTTTTTACCTGGTCCGCAATGTAGTCCGACGTCCTCCAGGCGACCGCCATTAAAGTAAGTGTCACATTCTTATCCGGATTGCTCACCATCGGCCCGCCATCGGCGATAAACAGGTTTTTGCAATCCCAAGCCTGGCAGTGCGGGTTCACGACGGAAGTTCTTCGGTCGTTGCCCATGCGCGTTGTGCCGACTTCATGGATGATCGCTCCGCCGCGTGAAATGCCCCAGTTCTCGTCGGCTCCCGCCCGCTTTGTCACCTGGCCTCCGGCGGTCTCGATAATTTCCCGGAAAGTCTCCTGGGAGTGCTTGGCCATCTGGAGTTCGTCGTCGCTCCACTTCCAGTGGAATTTCAGCACCGGGATGCCCCATTCATCCACCACGTTCTTGTCGATTTCACAGTAGCAGTCGTCGTTTGGAATCATCTCGCCGCGGCAGGCCAGGAACATGGACGCGCCGTAGAGCTTGCGGGCGGCGCGTTTGAAGTCTGCGCCGTAGCCGCCTCCCACAAAGCGCTCGGTACCCTGGAAAGTATTCACCACGGGCATGTGGCGGCCGCCTCCAAACTCGATGTGGTAGCCCCGTGAAAACGGCAGCTCGTGCCGGAACTGTTTTTGGTGATTCCACCACGGCATGTAAAGATGCATCCCTCCCACGCCGTCGCAATCGTGCGGCGGCAGGTCCATCATGGCCGGCAGAAAACCGCCCACGTGCGTCCCCACGTTATCCATCAGGTAGCGGCCCACAATGCCGCTGGAGTTCCCCAGGCCGTCCGGGTGGCGCGAGCTGCGGGAGTTCAAGAGCAATCTCGCCGTTTCGCAGGCGCTGGCCGCCAGGACGATGATTTTTCCTCGCGCCTGGACTTCCTGGCGCGTCTTTTTGTCGATGTACGACACGCCCGCCGCCAGCCCGTCAGGCCCCACCAGCACTTCCCGCACCATTGCGCCGCAGCGGATTTCCAGCTTCTTGGTCTCTAGCGCGGGCGGCAGCATAACAGTGGGCGTTGAAAAGTTCGAAGACATGGGGCAACCACGCCCGCACTGGCATACGTAGTGGCAGTGAAGACGGCCATTGTGAGGACGGGTCAGAATGGCAAGCCGCGAAGGAATGCAGGGGATTCCAAGCTTCTCACAGGCCTTCTGAACCACTAATTCGTAACAGCGGGGTTTGGGCGGAGGCAGGAACTTGCCGTTCGGCAGGTTTTCGATATTTTCGATCGAGCCGAAAACGCCGATCAATTCTTCCACCTTGTCGTAATACGGCGCCACATCCTCGTAACTGATGGGCCAGTCGAAACCCTTGCCGTCCCGCGAGTAAGGTTTAAAGTCGTACGGTCCAAAGCGCAGCGAGATTCGGCCCCAACTGTTGGTGCGGCCCCCCAGCATGCGGGACCGGAACCACTTGAAATCACTGCCGGGCGCATTGGTGTAGGGCTCACCGGGAACCTGCCATCCGCCCGCCGCGGCCATGTAGGCGTCGAAGATCGTGTTGGGCGGAACCTGTGCGCGATGCGGCGCGTTGTAAAACCAGGAGCCCCACTTGGACTGGGTCGCCGTATCAAACCAGTCGCCCGCTTCCAGCATCAGGCAGTTTGCCCCCGCCTGGGTAAGCACGTAGGCGGCGGTGCCGCCGCCCGCTCCTGAACCCACAATGATGGCGTCATAAACCTTTGAATCCTTCTTCAGATTGGCCATAGTGATATGTTCCTCGCCTGGGTGTCGGTAGGTTGAATTAAATACGGAGGCGCGTCGCGGGCTGGTCCTCTACCTTGAATACCTTGGACTCGGCTTGGTGGCGTACCGATTTGCTGCATCCACTAAACCGTCAAACTATCCCTTTGGCGAAAGGATTGCGGTGACCTTCATCACATCCCGGTGTGATCTTTTATGGCGTTTTTGCCCTTCGACCGGCGCGAACCGCCTCTCAATAAGATCCCTAGAGGCATCCTAAAAATGGCGGTGGGCGCACCGGCGGGGTGGTGTAAATTTGAGTGTGTAAAAGAGGTGAGGGTGTAAGTTGGTTTCGCCAGCAAGCGAGACCGAATCCTTGAAGAAGGAGACTTACACCCTGATGAAAAGAGTAATCGAATGGACGGAGCAGTTTCAACACTATGCGGAAGAGGTGAAGGAGAGTTTCTGGGGGGGGGGTGTACGGGCTGACGGCGATGGTGTGGAAGCAGCGACTGGAGGAAGAATCGGCGCGGCTGCGGCACCGGTACCTGCGGCTGGATCCGTACGAACGGAGCGCGGGGGAGAGGGAAGATTACCGGAACGGATTTTACTTTCGGGACTTTGTGACACGGCTGGGGACGCTGCGGCTGAAGCTGGCGCGGACGCGGAGGAGGAGTTTTCTGCCGCCGGGGGTGGAGCGATTCCAACGGCGGGCCGGGGAGGTGATGTTGCTGATCCGGGAGGCTTTTCTGCGGGGGATCTCGACGCGGCAAGTGGGGCGGGTGGTGGGGATTCTGACCGACGAGGTGGTGAGCGCGCAGACGGTCTCGAAATTAACCCGCTCGCTGGAGCAGGCGGTGAAGGCCTTTCATCAGGCGCCACTGAAGGACGAATGGGCGTACCTGTTTCTGGACGGGGTCAGTCTGCGGGTGAGGAGGCCGAGCGGGCGGAAGCGGCTGCAGATGCTGGTGGCGTACGGGGTACGGCGGGACGGCCGCCGGCAACTGCTGGCCTTTCTGCGCAGCCAGGGGGAGAGTCAGGCGGCCTGGGAAGGCTTGCTGAACGATCTGTATGCGCGAGGCCTGAGGGGGAACAACCTGCTGCTGATCGTGACCGATGGGTGTCCGGGGCTGGGGGCGGCGCTGGAGACGGTCTACCCGCGGGTGCCCCATCAGCGCTGCTGGGTGCATAAGATGCGGAATATTCTGGAGCATGTGCGGAAGCGGGATTACGAGGCGGTGAAGGCGGAGGCGCAGGCGATCTATCGGGCTCAGAGCCGGCGGGAGGCGGAGGCGGCGTTTCGAGCCTTCCGGGCCCGCTGGCAGAAGGTTTACCCGGCGCGGGTCCGGCGGCTGGAGCGAGACCTGCCCGAGCTGCTGACGTTCTTCCGCTTTCCGCGGCACCTGTGGCGCAAGTTGCGCACCACCAAGGCCATCGAGCGCTGCTTCGTCGAGGTAAGGCGCCGCACCCGGCCCATGGTCTGCTTCGTCAATGTCGCCAGCGTTGACCGCATCATCTATGCCATCTTTAACGGCTACAACGAACGGCAGGAGTGGCGAAACCCTACCCTCCGCCTTTTTACACACGCAGCTTGACATCACCCACCGGCGGAATTTCCTTGACAAAATCACTGCGATATGCTACATTACTAGCCATCGCGGGCCGGGAGCCGGCGCGAAAGGGCTTTGGGGCTGGAGAAAAATCGAGATTTTAGCCTTAGAACCTCAAGGGCGAAAAAAAGAATTCTTTTTTTGAGGAACGAAGCTAAGAAAATCGGAGTTTCGGCGGCCGCCTACCGCGGCGACTTTCGGGGTCTGAACAGGTGGACGAAAAGCGCCCCGATCACGATGAGAAGAGCGCCCCACCAGACCGTTGAATGAAGATTTGCCAGGACCGTGTCAGGGAGATGGTTCCATTCAATGATGCCGTCAGCCAGGATCAAGATGCCATAAATCAGCAGCAGTACTCCCACAAAGAACCAGACCGGAATCATCCGGCGTCCCTCAGCCATTCCTGTACTCTCCTCTCCTCAGCTTCGTCATCCCGTGCCGCCCCGAGAACGCTCGATGTTTTTACCAGAAGATCCATTGCAACGCCAGCAACAATACCATGGCCACTCCCGCCCAGAAGATGGGGCGTTTCATCAGCGGCAGATGGCCTTCGCTTGGCAGTTCGGTCTCTCCATAAACCAGCCCGGCCAGTTCCGCAACGGGCCTGGGGCGGGTCATCAGACTGATCCCGACGGTGACGCCGACACAAATCAGCCACGACCACAACGCGCGGTACATATCCTCCGCCATCATCTTGGCGTGGCTCGAAAGCGCCACGATGCTGATCGCCGGAGGATAGAACTTGACCACCAGAAACATTCCGACGGACGAGAGCGTGCCGGCCAGCAATCCCCAGAAGGCGCCCTTGCCCGTGGTGCGCTTCCACAGCATGCCCAGAATCACCGTGCCGAAAAGCGGCGCGATAAAGAAGCTGAACAGCGCCTGCACGTAATCCATGATGCTGGCAAAGCCCATCACGGCGTAGGCCGCTCCGATGCTGACGATGAGCCCGATCAGCGTGCACCAGCGACCCATCTTAACGTAGTGCGCGTCGGTCGCGTCCTTGCGGAAAAACACCCGGTAGATGTCGTAAGTCCACACGGTGGCAAAGGCGCTGACGTTGCCCGCCATTCCGGACATGAATCCCGCCACCAGAGCGGTGATGCCGAGTCCCAGCAGGCCCGGCCCGCAGTAGCGCGCCAGCATCAGAGGCAGGACCTCGTTGTAACTGTGCTGCCCCGGACGCATGACGTCCTGCGGCACCAGGTGATAGGGCAAGACCGAAAGGGCCAGCAGTCCCGGCAGAATCACGATGAACGGCACCGCCATCTTGAAGAACGCTCCGATGATGGGAGCCATCTTGGCGGAACGCAGGTCCTTGGCGGCAAGCACGCGCTGAACCACCAGGAAGTCGGTCGTCCAGTAGCCCATGCCCAGGACCGCCGTCAGCCCGAAGATAATTCCCGTCCAGTGGATGCCCATCGGGTTGGTGGAAAAATGCCCCAGGCTGCGCCACAGATGCGTAAGGTCGACGCCGGGAAAGTTCTTGTGGATCCGCGCCACCATTCCGGACCAGCCGCCGGTTTCCACCAGTCCCAGAATGGGAATCAGCAGGGCCCCCAGCCAGATCAGGAAGAACTGGAGCACTTCGTTGAAAATGGCGGAGAACAAGCCGCCCATCGCCACGTAAACGCCCACTGTCAGGGAAGAGACCCAGATGCTGAAGTGGATATTCCAACCGAGCACGACCTTCATCACCACGGCCATGGCGTACATGTTGACGCCCGACATCAGGATGGTCATCACGGCAAAGGTGACAGCGCTCAGCCCGCTGGTGGCCCGGTCAAATCGAAGATTCAAATATCCCGGCACCGAATGCGTTTTTGAGATGTAATAGAACGGCATCATGATGATGGCCAGGAAGAGCATGGCGGGAATGGCCCCAAGCCAGTACCAGTGCGCAGCAAGGATGCCGTACTGATAGGCCGCTCCGGCCCAGCCCAGCAGTTCGAGCGAACCCAGGTTGGCCGACAGGAAACTCAGCCCGGCCACCCAGGCCGTCATCTCGCGGCCGGCAATGAAGAAGTCTTCACCGCTCTTGGCAAAGTTCCTGAGATAGAACCCGATGCCCAAAACCGCGATAAAGTAGATGACGATAATGGCAAGATCGAGCGGGCTTAAGGAAATGAGTTTTCCAGCCGCAGCAGCCGGCACAAGCGCAAAGTGCATCATAGGTAATTCCTGTGAGAGATTCCGTAGGCGGTCAAGCCCCAGCAATGCCCAAAGTGAAACAGCAAGATGGCACGTTCCTTCATTTAGTTCAAGTGTGAATTTAACAATGAATGAATTTTGCGGAGAAATTTCTGCGCTAGGCTTTCAAAATGAGGCGGGCTGTTTCAGCGGGCACCGGAATCCGACTTGCAGGTTCGCTCTTCCGGAAACGCGCTCCGCGGCGGCGCCGCAAAAATCCGTTTGTGCCTTGCCGAGCCATTCTGTATCATCGCGGGGGCAGTTTGCGGGGCGGACATCAGGAACCACGCTTGCCACCTTACAGCTTGCAACTCCGTTCTGCACCCGGACGGACGGCAATCTGACAAGATTTTCAGGGGGAACACCATGAATCGACGCACCTTCAACAAGATCGTTACCGGAGCGGGACTCGGCGCCGGCCTCGCCGCCTCTCCTTTTTTTTCAGTTGCGGCATCAGCGCAAACTGCGCGGGCGGAGAGCCCGGCCGTTCCATACAAAATCTCGATTATGCTGTGGACGGTCTTTCACCATCTACCCTTCGAGGAGCGGTTGGAAAAGGTTGCGGAGGCCGGATACCACGCGGTGGAATTGGTGGGCGAATACAAGGATTGGTCGGAGCAGGACTATCGCCGGTTTAACCGCAAAAAACGGGCTCTCGGCATCACTTTTGACACCACCGCAGGGTTCAGGCACGGCATTGGCGATCCCGCCGTACGCGAGACTTTCCTTGCGGAGCTTCGCGGCATGATCACCACTGCCGACAAGCTCGAATGTCCTCGAATCATCGTGATGTCAGGCAATGTCGTGCCGGGGCTCACGCGCGCGGAACAGCACGCAAGTTGCATCGAAGGCCTTCAGCGCGCCTCCGACATGGTGCAGGGGAAAAACATCGAAATCCTTCTCGAGAACATCGACCCTGAAGAGAATCCAAGGTACTACCTGACCTCAGTCGCGGAAGGCTTTGAGGTCATCCGGGCGGTCAACAGCCCGCAGGTCCGGTTTCTTTACGACTTCTATCACGAACAGATTGCGGAAGGAAACCTGATCGAAAAACTTGAGAAGAACATCGATCTCGTGGGCGTTTGCCACATTGCGGACGTGCCCGGCCGGCACCAGCCCGGCACCGGCGAAATCAACTACACAAATATTTACAAGAAGCTTCTGGAACTCAACTACGACCGCTACGTAGCGATGGAATTCCGTCCCACAGACGATCCGGTGGCGACCCTCCGCACGGCGCGCCAATGGGCGCAAAATCCCGGCAGAGTCGCGTGCCGCCTCAGTTAAACCGGCCCCATCATCCTGCCGCTCTCAGAGCGCGGGATTCTTGAACCGCACGGGCGGCGGGACTTTTTGAGCGCCGTTCACCGCCCGCAGAAAGTCGAAGTCGCAACCTTCGTGCGCTTGCAGAATATGGTCGAGAAACATCTTGCCATAACCGCGGGTGTAGTGCGGCTTGGGCGGCCGCCAATCCTTCAGCCGCTTCTTGATCTCGGCTTTCGGCACCTCAAGTTCCAAGCGCCGCCGGGCAACGTCCAGCTCGATCCAGTCGCCGTTCCTGACCGCCGCGAGCGGCCCGCCCACAGCCGTTTCAGGAGCGATGTGCACGACCATCGTGCCATAGCTGGTGCCGCTGATGCGGGCGTCGCTCAGGCGCACGAGGTCCCGGACGCCGGCCTTCAAAAGCTTGGCGGGAATCGGCAGGTGGCCCCACTCGGGCATTCCCGGTGCGCCTTTCGGCCCGGCGTTTTTCAGCACCAGAACGCTCGCTTCGTCGACGTTCAGCTTGGGATCATCGATGCGGTTCAGAAGGTCGAGATTATTTTCAAAGACGACCGCCCGGCCCCGATGCTTGGCGAAGTGCGGCGAGATGGCCGATTGCTTGATTACCGCGCCCGCCGGAGCCAAATTGCCCCGCAGGATCGCCGTGCCGCCCTCCGTTCCGAGCGGCTGATCGAGCGTCTTGATCACTTCTGTGTTGAAGCAGGCAGCGGAGGCAAGATTTTCGCGAAGCGTCTTGCCCGTCGCGGTCAAGGCTTGGGTGTGGAGCAGCGAAGCGATTTCCTTCATCACCGCCGGAAGCCCGCCCGCGTAACTGAAATCTTCCATCAGATATTGTCCGGAGGGACGAATGTTGGCGATGACGGGCGTGGTGCGCGAAAGCTCATCGAATCTCTCGAGCGGCAGGTCCAATCCCAGGCGTCCCGCAATCGCCACCAGATGCACAATGGCGTTGGTCGAGCCGCCAATCGCCATGTCCACTCGAATCGCGTTGTCCAGGGCTTTGCGGGTCAGAATACGGGAAGGCCGCAGATCCTCCCGCACCATCTCAACGATGCGCGCGCCGCTCCGTTCGGCCATCGCCAGGCGCCGGGAATCGGAAGCCGGGATGTCCGCCGAGCCCGGGAGCGCCATGCCCAGCGCCTCCGCGATGCACGCCATGGTCGATGCGGTTCCCATAACCGTGCAGTGGCCGGCGCTGCGGGAAACGCAAGATTCGACTTCGCACCACTCTTCTTCACTCAGGCGGCCGGCGCGAACTTCTTCCCACAGGCGGCGCACGTCGGTTCCGGAACCCAGCTCTTTTCCGCGCCACATTCCACGCAACATCGGGCCGCCGGGAACCATCAGGGCGGGAAGGTCGGCGCTGGCGGCTCCCATCAACTGCGCCGGGGTCGTTTTGTCGCAACCCGCCAGAAGCATGACGCCGTCGAGCGGATAAGCCGTGATCGATTCTTCCACATCCATCGCCATCAGATTGCGGTAGAGCATCGTCGTGGGCTTCATCAGCATTTCGCCCAGCGAAATGGTCGGGAACTCCAGCGGAAATCCTCCCGCTTCCCAGACGCCGCGCTTGGCGGCTTCCGCCACCTGGCGAAGATGCGCGTTGCAGTTGTTGAGTTCACTCCAGGAATTGCAGATTCCAATGACGGGCTTGCCTTGAAACACTCGCGAGCTGAAGCCTTCCGCTCGCAGCCAGGCGCGCTGCGCCATCCCCCAGCGGTCGTCCTTGCCAAACCATGCCGCGCTTCGCAACGCCCTTTGGTTTCTCTTCTTTGTCGTCATGAGCCCTTCCCTTTTCGAGTGAAGTCAACAAGCATGGATGATTGCCGGCATTCAAGGTCCTCATTATGGCATATCGATGGCGGTGGCGAGCCTTGGCGTTTTGATTGTATCGAGCACGACGACAAAGGCCTGGGGAGCCTTTGAAACAGAGCGGCCGCCGTTTGCCCGCGAACCGGCAACGAAGGACTCAGGAAAAACAGGGGAAGGTGAATTGAATGAAAGAACTGCTGATGGCCTTCCCGGTTCGTGATCAGGGAGGGCTTTGTTCCGCAGGCTGGGGATCAGGCTCGCTGCCGCGCCGGATCACGAGCGTTGGAAGCGTGGCAGGAGAAAAACGGTCAACGCCGACAGTCTCGCCAGCCGTCCGGCTTCCTCCCCAGAACCATCAAGGAGCGGAGAGAAAGCCGGTTCAAGAAAAATTACCAATCCGGTTTAAGATTGGGATTCACATTAAGAGACGAATTCGCAGAGACATCAAAAGTCTGAAGCAACTCTCGATAGCCCCACTTGTGAATTGATAAAAGGTGATTGCCAGCGGGTATCTGGACAGTGGTCGGCGTATGCCCCAAAAAGTACCCGTCAACTACAATGTCAGCGCCAGCCGGCACCGACTTAAAATCGACGATATAAGTCTTGGCAGACTTCCCAGCCGTCAAGCCGGGATTCGCTTCTTTCGTGTAAGTCAGATAACGAGGAGCTTGAGGCTGGTTTTCCTCATTCGCTTTCTGATTCCCATTCTGGTTCGGGTTTTGCTGCTGCGGGTTGGCGGTGGTCTGGCCACCCGTCTGCGGGGTCATCTGTGGAGCGTAATTCGCACCTTGCCCCTGCGCCCAGGAGGTCACTCCAAGAAAGCAAATTGCAACGATGCTAAGAAACCATACGCGATGCCTCATCGTACCTTCCTTTCTGCGTCCCTCATAAATCTATTAGCGCGGCTTTCGACGACATCCAGCGCCAACCTTTTGGAATTCCTTACTTTACTTTTGAAACGAATCAACTTAAGGCGCATCTATTACACATGGCCTTAATAGCACATTATACCATGGAGGATCAAGAAGAAGTGCAACACCAGACTCCCAACGTCGATTCTCGCCATTCCCAATTAGCATACCGTCAAATTCTAAAGCGGCGAAATATTGCAGTGGAAGCAAATCCATGTGACTGACGTCACATTCGGATGTGATTAGGATCATGGCAGCAAAGTAAAAGATCTTCTAGAAACAAGGTTATGCGACCTATGATAATCCACAATGGCCTCTTCCGTTCGAGAAGTTTGGCACGGCGATCCGCCATGCTTTTTGCTCTTCCAGCGCTCATGACGTTACTGGCAGCGATTCCGGGCAGGGCACAAGGCCCCAGTTCGCCCGCAACCGGGCCGCTCTCTCTTGAAGAAGCGGTAAGGATCGCACTTAAGAATAATCCGACCCTTCAGGCATCCGATGCTTACGCGGACGCAGCCCGGCATGGCATCGCAGTCGCTAAAGCCGGCTACCTTCCCCAAGTGAATTTCTCAGAGGGATTTATGCGAGGGAACAATCCCGTCTATGTTTTCGGGAGCCTGTTAACCCAGCGGCAATTCACGGCCGCGAATTTTGACCTCGCCCACCTCAACGCGCCTCCGCCACTCGATAACTTCCGAACAGCTTTTACGGCTACGGTGCCGCTGTATGATTTTGGCCGGACGTCGCGAAGAGTCACCAACGCGCGTCTCGGGGCAAGCAGTTCGCGCGAGGCATCCCATCGAACCCGCCAGGAAGTGATGTTCGAGGTGATCAACGCATACCTGAAAGGCCTTCTTGCGCGCGAACACATGCTGGTGGCGCAGGCTGCCGTCAAGATGACCAAGGCAGACCTGGATCGAGCTCAGGCGCGCCAGCAGCAGGGGCTGGCGGTTCCATCCGACGTTCTCAGCGCTCAGGCCCAACTGGCGCAAGCGCAGGAGGATTTGATTGTCGCCAAGAACGCCGTGGAGATGTCCCAGGCATCCCTTAATGTCGCCATGGGCCTTCCGGAGGACGCTTCCACCCAGACAGTAGGAAAACTCACTGAAACCCAATTCAAGAGCGAGAGCCTTCCGACTCTTCAACAGGAAGCCTTGAAAATTCGGCCGGATTATCTCCAGGTATTGCTCGGGGTGAAACAAGCTCAGAACGGCGTCAGTTCAGCCCGCGGCGAGTTTCTGCCAAGGATTGACCTGCTGGGTTCCTGGGAAACCGACAACCAGACGTTCGCCTCGCGCGGAGGCAACAACTGGACTGCCGGCGCCATGTTGACCTTCAACATCTTTAACGGCGGCGCCAGCCGCGCGCAGGTGGCGGAATCCCATGCGCGCGAACGCCAGGCTGAAGCGATGCGGTCGCGCATGGAATCGGTCGTGCGCCTGCAAGTTCGCGAAGCCTATCTTAATCTGAACGCAGCGCGCGAGCGAGTGGACGTCTCCCACGACGCCGCCAGCCAAGCACAGGAAAGTCTGAGAATCCTGCGGAACCGATACGATGCGGGCTTGGTCACGATTATGGACGTGTTGAGGGCCGAGACGATGCGGACTTCCGCACAGAACAATCATTTGAACGCCCTCTACGACTATCGGCTGGCCTCTGCGGCTCTCCAGTTGGCAACAGGAAAACTCAGCCCCAACTCGCCAGCCGTAACCCAGTAACCCTTGGTCCTAATCATGAGGAGAGTTGTCGATGACAAGAACAGAACAAATTCCTAAATTTCTACTGCTTTTGACTCTTCTCGGATTTCTGACCGCCTGTGGGTCAAAAGAGCAGGCGCAAAAGCCATCTCCACCGGAGGTATCAGGCGTCGCAGTCGAAACCGTCCATCATCAGACAACTCCGGAATATTACGAAGCCGTCGGCACCGTTAAATCTAAAACGTCCAGCGTGCTGGGAGCAGAAATCAGCGGAACGGTGCGAAAAATCCTGGTCAAAGAGGGCGACCACGTAAGGCGCGGCCAGTTGCTGGCTGTACTCGATGCCCGAACCGAGCGCGCGCAACTGGCGGCAGCCGCGGCGGGCATTCAAGCCAGCTCCCAGGGCATGGTCGAAGCCAACCAATCCCTCCAGGCCGCAACGGCCAACCGGCAGTTTGCCGAGGCCACGTTCAAACGCTACAAGGGGCTGCTGGCCAAGGATTCCGTCAGCCGGCAGGAGTACGACAACGCAGAGACGCAATATAAGGCTGCCCTGGCGCAGGAGAACGCGCTCAAAGCCCGCGAAAAACAGGCGGGCGCACAGCATCAGCAGGCGCAGGCGCAACACGCCTCGGCCAAAGCAGTCTTCAGCTACTCGCGCATCGTTTCTCCCATCGACGGCGTGGTGACTTCGAAATCGGTCGATGCAGGGACGCTGGTGATGCCGGGCACGCCGCTCTTGACGATTGAAGACAACCGCCAGTTTCGCCTGGAGGCCAGTGTTCCCGGCCTTTACCTCGGGATGCTTCACATCGGCCAGACGGTGCCGGTCACGATCGACGCTCAGCAGCTTCAGGGCAGCGTCACCGAAATCGTTCCGGCGGCAGACCCCAACACCCGGACTTTCACGGTCAAGGTTCAACTTCCGGCAAGCTGCAATTGCCAGTCGGGACAATACGGCAAGGCAGAGATTGCCATCGGCAGCGAGAATCGCCTGCTGGTGCCCCGCAGTGCCCTGGTCAGCCGGGGCGAGTTGGAAGGTCTCTTCGTCCTCAACTCACAGGACATCGCTCAATATCAATTGGTCAAGCCCGGCAAACTTATAGGCGACCAGGTGGAAATCGTTTCAGGCCTCGCCGGGGGAGATCGCGTGGCCGTTTCAAACCTCGATCGCCTCAGCGACGGAATGCGGGTCAAAACTCAATGAACAAAGGTGAACTTGGCATCGCTGGCCGCGTGGCCCGCTACTTCATCAACTCAAAGCTCACTCCGCTGTTGATGCTCTTCGCCATCCTGATGGGCGCCTTGGCCGTTTATGAAACGCCCCGCGAAGAAGATCCGCAAATCATCGTGCCCATGATGGACGTGATGGTGGCCATGCCGGGGGCCAGCGCCAAAGAAGTGGAGAAGCGGGTCACCACTCCCATGGAGCGGCTGATCTGGGAAATTCCGGGCGTCAAGTATGTCTACTCGATGTCGAACCCCGGCCAGAGCATGGTGATTGTCCGCTTCAAAGTGGGCGAGAACGAAGAAGACTCGATCGTTAAGCTTTACAACAAACTCTATTCGAACTTTGACCTGATTCCTCCCGGCGCTTCGAAACCCCTGATCAAACCGCGGTCCATCTATGACGTGCCGATTCTGGCGCTGACTTTTTGGAGCGGCCGGTACGATGGATACCAGTTGCGCCGCGTGGTGTCGGAAGTCGAGCGCCAGGTCCAAACCGTGCAAGACGTCTCAGTCACCAAGGTTTTTGGAGGCCAGCAGCGCCAGATCAGAGTGCTGCTGAGTCCCGAAAAGATGGCGGCATACGGCGTCGCGCCGGCAACCATTGTTCCCGTCCTGAACCAGTCCAACCAGCAGCTTCAATCCGGGCAATTCGCCGCCGGCAACAAGGAATATCAAGTCGAGACCGGCAACTTCCTTCGCACCGCCGAGGATGTGGGAAGCGTTGTCGTGGGCGTCTCCGGAGGCCGCCCGGTCTATCTTCGCGACGTCTCGACCCTTCAGGATGGCCCCGCGGATCCTGAACATTACGTGCTTTTCGGTTTTGGCGAGGCCGCGCAGCACAAGCAGTCCAGCCCTACCGGAGAATTCCCCGCCGTCACCCTGAGCGTGGCCAAGCTGAAGGGCACCAACGCCGTCACCGCGGCGGACAACGTTCTGAAGATGGTCAGCCGGCTGAAGGGAAACGTCATTCCCGAAGGCGTCCACATGACCGTCACTCGGAATTACGGCCGGACGGCGCAGGAAAAATCCAACGAACTGCTGGAGCATCTCCTGCTGGCCACCCTTTCTGTGACCGTGCTCATCGCGCTGGCGCTCGGCTGGCGGTCTTCGATTGTGGTGCTGGCGGCCGTTCCCGTAACTCTGGCGCTAGCGCTTTTTGTTTTCTATATCTATGGCTACACGCTCAATCGCGTAACGCTTTTCGCCCTGATTTTCTCAATCGGCATTCTGGTGGACGACGCGATCGTGGTGGTGGAGAACATCTCGCGCCATTTCCACATGCCGCAGAACAAAGGACGGCGTCTGGCGGATGTGGCCGTCGAAGCAGTCGATGAAGTCGGGAACCCCACCATTCTCGCCACCTGGACCGTGATCGCCGCCGTGCTGCCGATGGCCTTTGTGCGCGGATTGATGGGACCCTACATGCGCCCGATTCCCGTCGGAGCGTCGATGGCCATGATCTTCTCTCTGCTGGTGGCGTTCATCGTATCGCCCTGGGCGGCCCTGCGCATGCTGGCAAACGCCAAAGCTCACCCGGAAGAAGGTGAAGAAGGCGGTACAGACTGGACGCAGCGCGTCTATCGCCGGGTGGTAACACCGCTGATTACCAACGCGAGGAAGCGGAGGTATTTTCTTGCCGGAGTCGTTCTGCTGCTCCTGGCGGTGATGGCTCTTCCCCTGGCTAAAATCGTTTTGGTGAAGATGCTGCCCTTCGACAACAAGAGTGAATTCCAGGTGATCGTCGATATGCCGGAAGGAACCACGCTTGAGCAGACGGCAATGGTCACGCGGAAAATCTCTGAAAGAATCGCCACCGAACCGGAAGTCACCCATTACGTTGACTACATCGGCGTTGCCGCTCCTTATGACTTCAACGGTCTGGTCCGGCATTACTTCCTGCGCAGAGGCCCCGACAAAGCCGAGATCTACGTTAACCTTTTGCCGAAATCCGAGCGGTCCGCGCAAAGCCACGATATCGCCAAGCGCGTCCGCCTGGCGATCGACCCGATCGGAGCAAAATACGGCGCCAAGCTGAAGGTGGCGGAGATTCCGCCCGGACCGCCCGTGATGGCGACTTTGGTGGCTGAAATCTACGGTCCCAGTTACAAAGGGCAGATCGGCGTCGCCCGCCAGGTTCTGGCCGACTTCAAAAAAACGCCCGGGGTTGTGGACGTCGATTGGAGTGTTGAAGCGCCGCAAACCAAACTCAACTTTATAGTGGATAAACAGAAGGCGGCGCTCAATGGAGTGAGCACGGAACAGATTGCCCAGACGCTGGCGTTGGCAGTTCACGGTGACACCGTGGGCATCGCGCATCTGCCCAATGAAAGAGAAGATGTGAATATTCTCCTGCGGGTTCCGAGGGCCCAGCGGTCAAGCGCCAACAGCCTGGGGCAAATCCGCGTGGTCTCCTCCAAAGGAACTCTGATTCCCTTGAGCGAACTGACCCACATCCAGACGGACACGATCGAGAAGACGATCTACCACAAGAACCTGAAGCCGGTAGTCTATGTCACAGGCGATGTAGCGGGCAAAGAGGAGAGCCCGGTCTATGCCATGATCCGACTCTCCAAGGAACTGGACCACGTCAAAACCCCCTCAGGCGGAAGCATGGAACGCTACCTGACCCGGCAACCCTTCCTGACGGATCACTACACCATGAAGTGGGACGGAGAATGGCAGATTACTTACGAGGTGTTCCGTGACCTGGGCTTTGCTTTCCTGGTGGCGTTGATCCTGATTTATGGGATTGTCGTCGGGTGGTTCCAATCCTTCACCGTGCCGCTGGTGATCATGGCTCCCATTCCCTTAACGCTGATCGGAATTCTGCCCGGGCATGCCATCCTGGGAGCCTTCTTTACGGCCACCTCCATCATCGGATTCATTGCGCTCGCCGGAATTATCGTTCGGAACTCGATTCTTGTGGCGGACTTTGTCGAACTCAGGCGGCAGCAAGGCATTTCACTCGAGGAAGCCGTGGTGGACGGCGGCGCCGTGCGTTTCCGGCCCATCCTGCTAACCGCCGCGGCCGTAGTGGTGGGAGCATTCGTGATCCTCTTCGATCCCATCTTTCAAGGTTTGGCGATTTCGCTGATGGCGGGCGCCATCGCTTCCACGCTGCTATCCCAGCTTGCCGTGCCCGTCCTTTACTACATGAACGCACGGCGCCAGGAAAAGAACCCACAGCGAGAAAGCCCGCCTGAAGGCGGTGTAGCGTGATAGGGTGTCTCAAGAATTAAGGAGGGACCAATGAACCTCGATCGTTGGCTCAGATTGATCGCCGGAGCTTTTGTTGTGCTCAGTGTTGTGCTGGGTCATTTTGTAAGCGAATGGTGGTACCTGTTCACGGCTTTTGTAGGGCTGAACTTGTTTCAGTCGGCCTTCACGAACTGGTGCCCGATGATGGCCTTCTTGCGCAAGCTGGGAATCAATTGATCCGGACGCAACGGGCAGACTGAGAATCGGGCTGAAACAGCCACCCCAGCATGGGTCGGCCGCCTGCCAGGTGTGTTCAGCGGGCAACAAAAACTCGCGCAGCGGCGCCGGCGTCGCCATCGCGCGGGAAGGTTCGAAACCGGAGGACGCAACGATGTTCAAACTCGAACGGATTCTCTGCGCGGTCGATTTCAGCAAGCCCTCGGCGGCGGCGCTGCGGGTGGCCGGCGGGCTGGCCAAGGCCGCGAGAGCGGAGGTCACAGTTCTGCACGTCCAACGGCTTGAAGCGCCCGAGTATTTCACCGTGGCGCAAATCAAGGCGCTCAACGCCCAACTGCGCCGCAGCCTGCGCGCGGCGCGGAAATTCACGGAAGACTTTGCCGCCAAGAACCTGCCCCAGAGCCTGGATCGTTCCACCGTGGTCCTGGAGGCCGATCCCGTGGATGCCATCCTGCAAACTCTCAAGGAATCCAAGGCCGATCTGCTAGCCATGGGGACGCACGGGCGGACGGGGCTCACTCGGTTTCGGCTGGGCTCGGTATCGGAAAGCGTCCTGCGGCAGGCCGCGCGGCCGGTTCTGACGGCTGGACCGCGCGTGCAGCTTTCCGCATCGCTCGGAACAATTCGGCGGGTGCTCTGCCCCATCAACTATAGCGAACTTGCCCACCGGACTCTTGAGCACGCCGCTGCCATTGCCGAAATAACAGGCGCAGAACTGATTGTCACGCACGTCCTCGAAGAATCCGGGAAAACTGAAGCCGCTCGCCGGGAATTGTGCGATTGGGTGCCAAGCAAGGTGCGCAATCGCTGTTCGGTGCGTGAAGTGGTACGGAGCGGACATCCGGCGGAGCAAACCCTTCTTGAAGCAGAGCGGTCACGTGCCGACCTGCTGGTGATCGGCGCTCAGCGTCGCAACGTCCTCGGGTCGCTGCTGTTCGGTTCGACAACCGAGACGGTGATTCGCAACGCGGCATGTCCGGTGTTTTCAGTCGTCGTCAAGAATGAAAAATAAGAGTGCCCCGCGTTGTTTGCAGAAACACGCGGATCGAAGAAAACAACTCCCTCCGTCGCCCTGCGCCCAATCCAGTCTCCGGTTTTATTCTGCCCACCTCCACTCTGAAGCAGAGCCAACCCCCAGGAGGCCAGTGACACGAAGCCTTTTATGCGGCATGATAAGGATGGCAGATGAAACCAATGGCGGCAAAATCGCTGTACATCCGCCTGTTGCTGGTCGCCGGGATCGCAGCAACTCTCAGCGCCGCGGGGTGGATCGGCTACCGGACTTGGCCAAGAACGCTCGACGTTTCGCCGGCGCCCTGCCTGCCCATCATTAGCCTGGAGGGCCATCGTTGGACGGTTAAGTTCCGCGCCGATGCGCTGCTGGCGGAAGTCGCGGATTTCCACTCTGAATTACTGGCCTATCTCTATCTTGAATACCTCAAGAGCCATGCGGGCCTCTCAAACTCCCAAATCCTCTTAACAGCCAAGGCGAAAGAAGCCGGCCCTCTTTACCGGATCTATCTGGTTCTCGACCCAAACATTCTCTCGGCCGTCCCTTATCTTGCGCAGTTGAGAGCGAAGGGGTTCATCCCCCACTTCCATCTTGATCCCGTCCCGCAGCAGGATCTGGCCTACAAAAGGCTCGAAACCGCCGTCTTCCTCGGCGCCTATAATCCCCTCAACCCTCCACGCCTCGATTCCGTGGCCCCTGCCCGGTTGCTGGCCCCCCTCACGCGTTTCCTGATGTTCAAGTCGGCAACCGACATCCGAATCCGAAAACAGATTTCACCCATCCCCACGGTTCTATCTCGAAAACAGGCGAGAGAACTGGCCATCGATATCCTCGCGGTGACGCGGTTCTATCAATTGCCGCTCGAAGTTTTCCTGGGGATTGGAGCCATGGAAAACAATTATATGAACGTGCGAGGCGACCTGGAGCATGCGGTATGGAAGAGACGGCCACAGAGAGGCGATATCATTCTCAAATGGCGCCGCGGCCACGTGCTGGTCAGCGACTACGCCATGGGAGTCTGGCAGATCACGCGCGAGACTTTGCGATTCGCCCATAGCCTTTACCTCAAAGACAAACGGGATTATTCGCTATTGCCGCCCCGCCTGCGGCCGGCGAAAAAACTGGATTTTGATTTGGACAACTCCGAGGTGCTGACGACCTATGCGGGCCTGCTTCTCCGCCACCTGATGGACAAAACCCAGGGCGACATGGCCAAGGCCGTTGGAGCGTACAACGGAAGCCTGCGCAAGCCAAGCTTCCAATACGCCGCCGGCGTCAGAGCTGTGGCAGTCTATGCTAGAAGCTTCCTGGAGCGTGCAGCGAATCTCGACGGCATGAATGTAGCGAAATCCTGGCTGCTGGAAGGTCCCAACGGCCCGCCTGACGAGGAAATTGCGAATAATCAGCCCGTGCTGGACTCTCGAACATTTCACCGCAATCAGAATTGATCTTGCCGCCCCTCGAATCGCGCCGGACATTGCCCCACAAAAAGGGGGGACACACCTGATTCCAGAACTCATCATCCACACGCCCGCGCCGCCAAGACCGCAGAATCACGGCCCGCTTCCCGGCAGGACGCAGCACAAAGCTTGCCTTTTCCGAAACCCCTTAGGCAGCGGCTGACCTGCCGCTCAGAAAGGCATCGGTCGTCCGCATCAACTCGGTTTCAGCAATGGGCTCTTCCAGGTAGTCGGCGGCTCCCAAACGCATCGCCTCTAGATAGCATCCCATGTCATGCGCACGGGCCACCACAAGAACCGGCCTTTTTCGGTCAACCATGATGGCGCGCTCCAGCACCCGTCGCCCTTCAAAAGCGCAACTGCCCTGACTGATAATAACCAAGTCAAAAGTTTCCGACCGGAAAAACTCCAGGGATCCCTCGTAACTGGAAGATGTCACAACCACCCATCCCGCACGTTGAAGAATCGCCCTGTAGTAGACCAAGTCGCCACGGTCTTCATCGACCACAAGCGCCCGGCCTTTGTTGACCAGCGGCCTTTGCACGGCATGGTTTTGGACCCCGACGCTTTCTAACATATCACCCTCCTAAATCCTTTCGATGGATGACCTTCATAGGTCGACCCGTAATCTCTCTTGTTTTAATTCCCGGCAGCACTCACCGTTGATATGCCGGGTCAAGTTGCCTCAACCTTGTGACCGACCCAAGTGCTGGAGTCCTCCTTCAACCGGAAACCGTGCGTAGCTTGTTATCTGCAAAGGCCGCTTACTATACCGATGTATGAGGAAGAGAACGAAGAGTCGAAACCGCGTGAAACCTGCGAGAATGTGGCTGCGGGAACACTCTGAAAACCGCTGGAGCTGTCAGCTTCCGCGTTGCCACCTCCTAACTGAGGAGATCCTAACTGCTGTTTATAACCCAATGCTAGACCTGCTCCGCAGGGAAGTCAAGCAGTGAATAACGGCAAAAAGAGGTTTGGAATCCGGCCGGACGGTTTCACTCACCTTGGCAATAAGCCTCTGGCTCAATGCTGAAATTGGGACTGCAGAATCCAGTATTTGCCCACCGCTGTCCCCAATTTACCGTAGAGATTTTTCGTGTTCGAGGGCTCGCTGTGTTGCACCCTGACTCCCGGGCATCGATTATTTCAACTGTTTCCCGAGTCTTCACCGCATGGTTTCGAGCTTTGTTGCTCGTACGGCCGGAAAGCGCGGCTCCACATCATCGAATGGACTTTTAAGGGGCGAAGTAGTAAACTGCCGCTCGTCAGTCCTCGAAGTTTCTTAAGCAATGCTGAGAGCAAATTCTCGGAGCAGCAGTCAAGCCGGCCTGGAGTGCGGGGAGTGTCGAAGGCAGGAGAACTCGCTTTATGGATACGAAATCGGATACTTCAGAACCGGTAAAACCCCTCGCCGGCAATTGCCTGCACCGCTGGATTGACCAAGATAGTCCCTATCTGGTGTCTCAAGTTTGCGAGTTCTGCAAGTTGTACCGCTACCGGGTCGCGCTTGTTTCAGACTGGGAGTACCGGGCTCCGATTTCCCGGGCGGGACTGGAACTTGATTGGCCCTAGGCGGCTCCCGATCGAAACGCAGTCGCCGGAAAACTTCCGGTTCCGGACAACCGGCCATGAGCACAAAATATTCCTCGCCTTTTGAGCCTGCGCCACGGATGGACGCACCGGCAAACATCACCTGACATCGTCCCGTCTCACTCGCCTAAAACCTCACGGATCTTCTGTGTCAGGGCTTCCGGAATAAAGGGCTTCTGAAGAAAATGCCTTCCCGCATCCAAAACGCCGTGGTGGACAATGGCATTGTCGGTGTAGCCCGACATATAGAGCACCTTTGTCTCCGGGTGAAGGGACGCTATGCGTAGAGCCAGTTCAGTCCCGCTCATCCGAGGCATCACAACATCCGTCAGGAGCAAGTGAATCGGTCCCGCATGGCGCTCAACCGCCTTCAAGGCGTCCTCGCTGCCGCCTGCCTCAAGCAGCCGGTAGCCTCTTGCCTCCAGCACGCATCGCACAAAGGTCCGAACGGCTTCGTTGTCCTCGACCAGTAAAATCGTTTCCGAGCCGGCCTGAGTTCGGAGCACACTCTCCGCCTGTTTCGGCTCCTCCGCATCAGCCTCGGCCCGGGGCAGATAGACCTTAAAAGTCGTACCCTTTTCGGGCTCGCTGTAGACCCAGATATAGCCGCCGCTCTGTTTGACAATGCCATACACGGTTGAGAGCCCGAGCCCGGTCCCCTTGCCTAGCTCCTTGGTGGTATAGAACGGCTCGAAAATGCGCGACCGGATTTCCTGGTTCATGCCGGTTCCTGTGTCACTTACCGCGAGCATCACGTAAGAACCCGGAATGATCACAAAATGTTGATCAGGAAAGTTTTTGTCCAGGTTGGCGTTGGCGGTTTCAATCGTCAGCTTGCCCCCCCGGGGCATCGCATCGCGCGCGTTGACCGCAAGATTCATCATCACCTGTTCAATCTGCCCTGGATCAGCTTTCACCCGCCACAAGCCTGGAAAGCAAATCGTAACCAGTTCAACGTCTTCTCCGATCAGGCGCGTTAACATCTTGTTCATGTTGGCAACCACTTGATTCAAATTCAGGACCTGCGGCGCCAGAACTTGTTTGCGGCTGAAGGCGAGCAGTTGCCGTGTAAGGGAGGCGGCGCGGTCTCCCGCTTCCTTGATCTGCCCGACAGAGGTTCGCATCGGATCGTTGGGCCCCAGACGATCGAGGAGGAGCTGGCAGTAACCGGCAATAACGGTAAGGAGATTGTTAAAATCATGCGCCACTCCGCCGGCCAGCCGCCCGATGGCCTCCATCTTCTGGGACTGTTGCAGCTGTTCCTCCAAGCGGCGCCGCGATTCGCGCTCCGCTTTCTCTCGCAATGCCCGCTTGATCGCAACCGGCAACCGGGCCCTGCGGTCTTTCAGAACGTAATCCGACACTCCCTGTTTGACGCATTCGACGGCAGCTTCGTCTCCGAGCGAGCCCGTGACAAGAACAAAAGGAATGTCTTTCCCTTTATCCCGCAGAATTCGGATCGCATCCAGAGCGTTCCAGTTTCGCAAATTATAATCGGACAGCACCAGATCGTACTCTTCCGAGTGGACGAAGGCCATAAATTCATCCTGCGTCTGGGCGATGTCGGCCGAAATTTTAAATCCCTCTTTCTTGAGATCGTGCAGGCACAGATCGGCATCCGGCAAATTGTCCTCAATCACCAGAACGCGGAGAACTTGGTCAGCCGGCTCGGGCCCCGGGCTCAAGCCTTCCATGGGACTTGTTTCCCGGGGCTTCATTCTACCCTCGGTCCGTTAGCCGGCGGCGGCTGGTTCACGACCAGCCAATAAAGCCCCAACTGTTGAACGGTTTGTCGAAACTGAGCGAAGTCCACCGGTTTCTGGATGTAGCTGTTGACCCCAAGTTGATAGCTCGCAACCAGGTCATTTTCCTCCTTGGACGAGGTCATAACCACAACCGGAATGGTTCGCATCTCGGAGTCGTTCTTAATGGTCCGCAAAACCTCCAGTCCGTCGACCTTCGGAAGCTTAAGGTCCAGCAAGATCAAACTTGGCCGCGCCTCCTGCTTCCGACCGGCAAACCGGCCGCGACGGTACAAAAATTCCAGGGCCTCCTCACCGTCACGTGCGATCTCGATCCTATTCGCCAGCTTGTTCGACCGCAGCGCGTGAAGGGCCAGTTCCAAATCGTCGGGGTTGTCTTCAACCAACAGGATTTCCATCTCGTGATTAAGGGTCATGCCTTTTCTCTCCTTGCCCGGAATCCTTTAGGTACTTAACTCAGGGCCTCCTAAGGTGAAATAAAATGTCGCTCCCTTGTCGAGTTCGGCTTCCGCCCAGACGCGCCCGCCGTGCTTGTGGATAATCCGCTGCACGGTGGCCAGACCCACGCCTGTCCCTTCAAAGTCCTCCGCGCGGTGCAGGCGCTGGAAGACGCCAAACAGCTTGTCCGCATACTTCATGTTGAAACCGACCCCGTTGTCCCGAACAAAGATGGCGGGCTGGCCGTTATTTCGCACCGAACCAACTTCTATAACCGAGCGTTCTCTGGGGCGCGTATATTTGACGGCGTTCGAGAGCAGGTTCGCAAACACTTGCTTAACAAGCCCCGGATCGCACTCAACGAACGGCAGCGACTCGATCTTCCAGTCGATAGCTCGGTCGCCGGTTTCGGTCTTCAAGTCGCTAACCACCTGCTCAACCAGGGGGCCCAGTCCGGTCACTTGCAGCCTGATTTCCTTGCGGCCAATACGGGCCAGGTTCAACAGGTCATCAACCAGCAGGCCCATCTGGCGGGCCCCGCCCTGAATACGGGCCAAGTAGCGACGAACTTCCTCCGGCAACTGCGGACCGTATTCTTCCACCAGCAGTTGCGAGAAGCCGTCCACGTGCCGCAAAGGAGCGCGCAGGTCGTGGGAAACCGAATAGGTAAAAGCTTCCAGTTCCTTGTTGGCGGCTTCAAGCTCGCTGGCGCGGCGTGCGAGGTCCCGATTGAGTTTCTGGATTTCTTCCTGCGCCTGCTTCTGCTCAGTGATGTCGCGCGTCACCTTGGAAAAACCTCGCAACTGGCCCCGGTCGTTCCGAACTGCAGCAATCACCACGTTGGCCCAGAACCGCGAGCCGTCCTTGCGCACCCGCCAGCCTTCGTGTTCAGCCCGGCCGTTGGCCAGAGCCATTTCAAGTTCTATCTGCGGTTTTCCTGCCTGGATTTCCTCGCTCAGGAAGAAACAGGACCAGTTTTGGCCGATAATCTCCTCGGCTTTATAGCCTTTGATCCGCTCGGCGCCCGGGCTCCAGCTAAGGACCTTCCCTTGAGGGTCAAGCATTAGAATTGCGTAGTCCCGGACGCTGTCAACGAGGAGCCGGATACGCGATTCACTTTGATGCAAATCCTGTTCGACACGAAGGCGTCGTAAAGCTTCGCTGTTCAGGGCAAGAACAGCAAGCAGCAGGAAGACAAACGCAACAAAGACTCCAGAACCGATCAATAGGCGCGTCCGGCGCGTACTGGCTTCCCAATTGCTCTTCCGTGCCGCCATCAATTTGTTTTCGTGCGTCCGCATATTTTCGATCAAGCCGCGAATGTCATCCATTGCATGTTTTCCGCGGCCGGACAGGACAAGTTGGGCAGCGACAGCCGTCTTGTTCGCCTTTCGCAACTTAATTGTCGTAGCGAGTTCGCCCTGTTTCAGCTTGATGATGCCTTCTAGGGAGGCAATGTAACGTTGCTGAACAGGATCACTGGCGGTCAGCTTATCGAGGCTTCCAACAACCTCGGGAAGGCGGGCGACCGCCCCCTCGTAGGGGTCAAGATACGACTCCTTTCCGGTGAGGAGATAGCCCCGCTGGCCCGTTTCCGCGTCGTCCATCGTAAGCAGGATATTATCGAGCGTCCCCAGCACTTGCTGGGTCTGGGTTAGCTGTCGGCTTACATTAAGGAGGTGTTCCGTGCTCTGATAGGATATGAATTCCCCAATCACCAGAATAACCAGGACAACGGCAAATCCTGAGGAGACTCTTTTATTGAGGCTCCATCTCATGGCAAACTCCTCCTTGCATCTTCCAACACCACTAGAACTGCTGCGCCACTCATTTTTGCAAAACCCACGGTCCAGGAAACCATGACGATCCAGCATCGCTGCTCAGGTAATGCCTACCGAGGCTCCCTGACAAAAGCTATCGGCATCAGTCCGCAGCAGGATGAGTCCCCAGTCGATATCCCGGAGGCTCTAAGCCCTTTCGCAATCCCTGCCACCAACCGATGCCTTGTATTTTCAAATCGCGTGAACTATCTTTCTTGAATGGCCTCTAAATTACGACCTGCCATTGCCATCATCTGACAAAACAACAGGCCTTCTATGCACCCACTCTTACCACACCGAACTTTACTGGTTGACCTCTACGAACTCACGATGGCAGCCGGCTATTTTGAGCACGCTATCGACTGCCAGGCGACGTTTGAACTTTTTGTGCGCAATCTGCCCGCCGAGCGGGCCTATCTGCTGGCGGCAGGTATTGAGGATTCGATCGAGTACCTGAAAAACCTCCGGTTTTCAAAAGAAGACATTCAATTCCTGAAAAGCCTTCCGAACTTTCGCGGGGTATCCAAGAACTTTTTTGATTATCTCCACACGTTCCGTTTCACCGGAGAGGTGCGCGGCGTTCGGGAAGGAACGCTGATTTTCGCCGGCGAACCCATTCTTCAGGTAACAGCTCCGGTCGCAGAGGCGCAAATTGCTGAAACCTACCTCCTCTCAGTTATTAATTTTGAAACGCTCGTCGCTTCCAAGGCGGCGCGGGTGGTCCATGCTGCTGCGGGACGCCCGGTGCTCGAGTTCGGAACGCGCCGCGCCCAAGGTCCCGAAGCCGGACTGAGAGCCGCCCGGGCCGCCTACGTGGGAGGATGCGCCGCTACATCCAACGTTGAAGCCGGACGCCTTTACGCCGTCCCGGTGGCCGGGACGGCCGCCCACTCCTGGACGCAGGTGTTCCCTACCGAACGCGAAAGCTTTCAAGCCTTGCTCGACGTGTTCCCGGAAACCGGCGTTCTGTTAATCGATACCTACGACGTGCTCAGGGGCGCACAAACCGCGGCAACTCTAGGCAGGACATTCCCCGCCATTCGCCTGGATAGCGGCGATTTGCTGGAGAAAAGCCGCCAGGTTCGCAGAATCCTGGACGACAACGGCCACAAGAACGTCAGGATCATCGCGAGCGGCGACCTCAACGAATACCGCATCGAGAAGCTGGTCAAGGCCGGCGCGCCGATCGATTCTTTCGGAGTGGGAACCGATTTAACCACTTCCCGCGATGTCCCCGCCCTAAGCGTCGTCTACAAGCTGGTGGAAACTGAGCGACAGGGCCGCGTGGAATATAAGGCCAAGTTCAGCGAGGAGAAAGTATATCTGCCCGGCCGGAAGCAAGTGTTCCGGTTCATGAAAGACGGCTGGTACCATCACGACGTTATCGCGCGCGCAAGGGAAACTTACCCTGGCGCCTCGCCGTTGCTTGAGCCCCTGATGCAAGAGGGCCGGCGCCTCGCACGGCCGCGAACCAGCCGGCAAATCCGCGCCCAAGCCCTGGCGAATCTGGAACAACTCCCGGAAGTCTATCAGGGCTTCTGCAACGCTCCGCAATACCCCGTCGAGTACAGCGAGGCCCTCCAACATTTGCTTGATGAATTTCGCGACCAATACGCGGCAAAGCAAAAACTTTCCGAAACGGCCAACAAAATCCGCAGTCCGCGGGAAAATAATGAGTGAGTCTATCATCTTTTTCGACGTTGATACCCAGGTGGATTTTATGCTTCCAAGCGGCAGCTTGTACGTGAAGGGCGCGAAGAACATCATACCGAACCTGCGGAATCTGATGACTTACGCACGGGAACGGCATATCCCGGTTCTCTCGTCGGCAGACGCGCATCCGCCCGATGACCCTTCCTTCGCCCAGTGGCCTCCGCATTGCGTCGTGGGAACTCCGGGACAAAAACGAATTCCGGAAACGCTTCTCCCCAATCCTTATGTTGTTCCGAACCGCCCGGGCGCCTTCACGCCACCTGATCCCTGGCCGGCTCAAGTGATCCTTGAAAAGCAGGAATACGACGCCTCGACCAACCTGAACTTCGATGCCATTTTGCAGGCGCTTGGGAGACCCCAGATCATCCTTTTCGGAGTCGCTACGGATTATTGTGTTCGCGGGACCGCGCTGGCGCTGTTAAGAAGGGAATATTCTGTCGAGATCGTGACCGACGCCATCAAACCGATCAGTGAAGAAGAAGGGCACAAAGCAATTGCCGAGATGACCGCCGCCGGGGCGCGGCTGGTCAAGACCATCGAGGTTTGTACCTAACAAGGCCGGGCGCAGACCTGAAGACATTCCCTGCGCTTTCCGGCGGGCCCAGGATCGCCAAAAGAATTGTGTCGTTCGGGTAGGGCAACGGCCCGGCTTCCGCTCACCGGGCCTACCGCCTGCCGTCCAAACGCCTCCAGATGAAATACAGCGGAATACCCGCCAAAACAAGGGCCAAACCAAGGAAGGATTCCAGTGGTTTTCTGACCATCGTATTCACCACAATCGCCAGGGCTGCCACGATAAAGGCGACCGGCAGAATCGGATATCCCCAAACTCGATAGGGGCGAGGAAGGTCCGGCAACCGGCGGCGCAGGACGATCACTCCGGCAATGGCCGCTCCTGAAAAAATCCACATAGCGAAAATCACGTAAGTGTAAAGCTCTTCAAAAGTTCCACTCATCGCCAGCACCGTCGCCCAGCCTCCAAGGACAGCCAGAGCAACGGCCGGAGTCCGGTACCGAGGGTGAACTCTGGCGACGGCTCTAAAAAACACTCCATCCCGCGCCATCGCGTAATACACTCGCGGACTGGTAAGGATCGTTCCATTCAAAGCGCCGAAAATCGAGCAGAGAATGAGCACTGAAACAAACCGCGCACCGTGCGGACCGAGCAGCCAGAGCATCGCTGTCGCCGCCACGCGCTGATGCTCCGCCATCACGTGAAGAGGAAGGACCCTTAAATAGGCTGCGTTGGCAGCCAGATAGACAATGACAATAATGGCCGTTCCCAGAAAAAATCCTCGCGGAAGAACCCAGGCGGGGTTTTTGACTTCTCCCGCCGTGTAAGAAAGTTGGTGCCAACCTTGATAGGCCCAGAGCACTCCCACCAGCGCGATCCCGAAGGAGCTCAAGGTCGTGTGAGCGACGGGAAGCGGAGCGGATGAAACCGCGGGCGTAATGGGCGGAAGAAGAAACGCGCAACCGATGATCACGGCCAGCCCGCCGAGTTTGGCAATCGTAAAAATGGTTTGGACCGCCGTACCTTTCCGGACTCCCAGAATGTTCACGAAGGTCAGCACGATAATGGTCGCTGCTCCCAGCAATTTTTGCTCAAGCGGAGTTAGGGGGATGAAAGTTGAGCTGTAAATCCCAAAGGCAACAGCGAGCGTTGCCGCAGACCCGGCGTCGATCACCAACAGCGATCCCCAGCCGTAGAGAAACGCAAACAGTTTTCCGTACGCTTCCCGCAGATAAACGTAAATGCCGCCCGCCTCGGGCATTGCAGCGCCCAGCTCCCCCAAGGAGAGCGCGCCCGCCAGCGCCAGCGCCCCGCCGACAATCCAGACCAGATAGAGGCTGGCTACGCTGCCAACTTCAAGTGCGACGTCGTGCGGAACCAGAAAGATTCCGGAACCGATAATGGTTCCTACAACGATCGCCGTCGAACCCAGAATCCCGATTTCCCGGGGCAACGTTTCAACCCCAGCACGGGGAGAGGAACCTTTTACGTCTGAATTCATACGCCACCTAGTTCTAAAGCTTTACGACTTCTTGGCGGGCCATTATACTGAGAGCCGGCCATTTCAGCACGGAAAAGTTTTTTACCGCCTCGATTAAGAAAATATGGCGACGATGAATTTTATTCCCAATCGCTTCCGCGGCCAGAGCGCCTTGGTGGTCGGAGGGGCTCAGGGGATTGGCAAAGCGATCGCGGTACGTCTGGCTCGCGAAGGTGCGCGGGTGGTAATTGGAGATGTCGACCGTCCCATGATGGCCGAGACGGAGCTGGAAATCACCCGGAAGAAAGGTACAGTCCGGACGGTCCTCTGCGACGTCCGCCGGCGAAGCCAGGTTGAGCGGATGGTTGCAAAGGCGATCCAGTGGCACGGCCGCATTGATATCTTGATGTACGTGGCAGGAGTCGCCAAGCTGGTGCCTTTCACCAAGACCGACGAAAAACACTGGGACCGGACCCTGGACATCAACCTGAAGGGCGGTTTTCTTGTGGCGCGCACTGTGGCTCCGCATATGGTTCGCCAGCGGAAAGGCAAGATGGTCTTCATGGCGTCCACCAACAGTTGGGACGCAGAAGCAGGTCTGGCGCCTTACAATGCCTCGAAGGCCGGCCTCTTTCTGCTTGCCAAGACTTTGGCGCGTGAGTTGGGGCCATCCGGCATTAATTCGAATGCGGTGGGTCCGGGGCTTATCCGAACCCGCCTCACGGAACCTGTTATCAAGAACAAGAAATTTATCAGCAAGTACAAAGACCTTATTCCAGTGGGGCGGATCGGCCAGCCCGAAGATATTGCCGGGCCGGCCACCTTTCTGGCTTCCCCGGACGCCGATTATGTCAACGGGATCCTGATGTTTGTCGATGGAGGCCAGCTCGCCTGAGCCGTTCTTCAATTTCCTGATGGATTTTCGGTTGCAACGCATTTTCATCTCACCAAGGAGAAATTGCCATGCGCAAAGTAGTTAAAAGCAAGAAAATACCCCAGCCTCGCGGCCCCTACTCTCCCGCTATTATTGCCGACGGGTTTGTTTTTGTCGCTGGCCAAGGCTCCATCAACCCCACCACAAACGAATTTGAATTAGGAGACATCCGCTCTGAAACCCGGCGGACTTTCGAAAACATTAAAATAATTCTTCAAGCGGCAGGAAGCTCTCTGCGCGACGTGGTTCGGGTCGGAGTGTTTCTTTCCGATATGAAAAACTTTGCTGCCATGAATGAAGTTTACGCGGAGTTTTTCCCCAAGGATCAACCGGCCCGCACAACAGTGGGCGTCAATCTGCCAAAAATCAAGGTGGAAATCGATTGCATTGCCCGAGTGAGCAAATCCCGCAAGCGAAAATGAACCCGAGCGACCCATGGACTATCTTGAGCTGCCAACCCCGGCATTAACCGTCGATCTGGATGTTCTCGAGCGCAATCTTGACCGGATGGCCGCGTATTGCCGGGAACAGGGGCTTGCTCTGCGCCCCCACACAAAGACTCACAAAACTCCCGAAGTAGCCCGGATGCAGGTGGACCGCGGGGCATCCGGCTTGACCGTAGCAAAGGTGGGCGAAGCGGAAGTGATGGCGGCGGCAGGGCTGGACAATATCCTGGTGGCCTATCCTATCTGGGGCAGCGAGAAGCTTGAACGTCTTGCGAGGCTGGCGCAGGACCGCGAGATATTGGCTTCAATTGATAACGAGGCAACGGCGCAAGCGCTTTCCCACGCCGCCCATGCCATGGACACCACATTCGGGATTCTGGTGGAATTCGACGCAGGATTGCATCGCTGTGGACTGCCGCCCGGACCGGAATGCGTTGAATTGGCGCAAAAGATAAGCAAACTTCCGGGCTTGAAGTTTCGTGGATTAATGACGTTTCCCGGCAATATCTGGGGCGCGGAAGAGGAACGGAAGCAAGAAGTAAAGAAGGTTGCCGTGCGCTTTGAAAGCGTGATGGAGGCTTTCAGCAAGGCAGGCATGGAAGTGGAAATTGTTTCCGGAGGCTCGACACCTTCAGCCCTTATGTCGCACCAAATTCCCGGTCTTACGGAAATTCGGCCCGGGACTTATGTCTACAACGACATGAACACTTATTACCAGGGCTGCTGCGCGCTGGAAGATTGTGCGGCCAAAATTGTAACCACCGTCGTCTCAACGGCGGTCCCCGGGCGCGCCATGATCGACGCCGGATCGAAAGCTTTCTCCTCTGAATCTCTGCATGCGGGGCCGGCAACAGGGTTCGGGCACGTTGTGGAAGACCCCGACACGCCCCTCATCGCTCTAAATGAGGAACACGGCTATCTGGACATTACCCGTTCGTCCCGCACTTTCCGAGTGGGAGACGTCCTCACGGTAATTCCCAATCACGTCTGCACGTGCGTCAACATGTATGACGAAGTCTTGCTTCTCCGCGGAGGGCGTGTGCAAGGAACGTGGCGTGTTGCTGCACGCGGAAAAGTCCGATAGCGGTTTCAATTGTCCGTTGCGCAATGGGCAAGAACTCTTCCCTTCCCGGCAAGGATGAACTTGAATGCCGCCAGGCCCCAAGTCATAACATTCTTGCAAATGCGCGTGGATTCAGTAGCATAATGAAGTTGTTAGCTTCCAAGATTGAGATCGTTGCAGCCGGCTGCGTCTGAGTCTGACTTTTTCAAAGCGCCGGCCATGGAATGCCGGGTTACGCCTGAAAACAATCAAGAATGGGGTTCAATGAAACCGAAAGTTGGAAATGAGAATCACCTGGGACCGGTCAATCCTTTCACTTTAGGCAATGCTTTTATCGAAGCCTCCTTAAAGTTAGGGTGGGTTGAGGTCGAACAGTTGGAACGCCACCGGCGTTACTACATCACATCCAAAGGCTTCGATGAGATGGGAAAGCTCGGGATGGAACTAGAAAAAGCCATCCATTATCGGCCATCGACGGCAAACCAGGAAAGCCATGCTCCCTCCCGGCCACACCGCCAACACCATCCCCGAAGGCGTTAGCCTTCGGCGCATCAAAAACAACTGGTCCTCCATGGCGCCAGGACGATCATCAATAAAGGGGAGCGTTTCTAGGCTGATTTAGCTCATTAACGGATGCCGTGTTTCAGGCCGAAGCAAGGAAGCCGCTCTCAATCTTTTGCACGTCTCATCAAGCTTCAAGTGATGCTTCAAAACATAAACCCAGGTTCTCGCCGGTCTGAACGGAAGTTTATAAGGAAGGCCGTCGTGCTCCTGGTTGAGTCCGGCGAGGGAACAACGCCTCACGACGCTGTAACCGTCGACATGTCCGACTGTGGCGTCAAGGTGGAGGCGCATGCTCCGTTAACTCCAGGGCAGGTTCTACACCTCGTTCTACCCGAAGATCCAACCGGTCCGTTGCGCTGTATGGTGGTATGGTCGGCAGACGTAAGTTCCGACGGAAAGAGTGAGGCCGGGCTTGAATTCCTCCGTCATGCCACAACGCCCTCGGAATCCTAGCAAAAACCATCGGCGCTTTAGCGCCACCCAACCTGCAGGCTGGCCGCATTCCTCCACAGCCAAAGATTGAACCTTTTTGGAATCACATCAAAGATGCGCCCGTGGACGAACCCCTGAGGGAAGCCCGGCGGATGCGAAGAACCGCCGGAAAGGAATTCATGGCTCCTGCCGGTGGCGGCGGGGACGCTTATTGACCGGCAGAATTTTCTTGCGCACCCGGATCGAGGCAGGCGTGACTTCAACGTATTCATCTTCCGAGATGAACTCCATCGCGAGTTCAAGGTTAAGGAGCAGGGGAGGAACTAGACGAACAGCCTCATCCGCCACCGAGGCGCGCATGTTGGTCTGCTTCTTCTCCTTGACGACATTCACGTCCATATCATCCCATCGCGCGTTTTCGCCAACCACCATGCCTTCGTAGACAGCCACGCCCGGCCCCACAAAAAGTTCCCCGCGTTCCTGCAGGTTGAATAGGGCATACGCAGTGGAAGTTCCCGGCCGGTCGGCGACCAACGAGCCGGTCAACCGCCTCCCAATCTCTCCCTGCCAGTTGCTATAGCCGTCAAAAAGAGTATTCATCACCGCCGTGCCGCGTGTATCCTTCAAAATCTCGCTGCGCAGACCGATAAGCCCCCGCGAAGGAATAACAAACTCCAGCCGCACCCGGCCGCCAGGCCTTCCGTGCCCGACCATCTTGGTGTTAACACCCTTGCGGCTGCCCATCTTCTGCATAAGCACCCCGACAAACTCCGCAGGACAGTCGATAATAAGCTGCTCGACCGGCTCCTGCAGCTTGCCATCGACCTCGCGGGTAACAATTTCGGGTTTGCCGACCGCAAGCTCGTATCCTTCCCGCCGCATGGTTTCGACCAGAATCGCCAATTGCAATTCACCGCGTCCTAAGACTTTGAACGAGTCGGTGTTTTCGGTTTCTTCCACGCGCAGTGCCACATTGGTCAGCAGTTCTTTCTCCAGGCGCTCGCGAAGGTGCCGCGACGTCACATAGGCGCCGTCGCGCCCGGAGAACGGCGAGGTGTTTACTGTAAAAATCATAGAGATGGTCGGCTCGTCCACCGGCACGTGCACCAGCGCCCGCGGGGTTTCGAGGCTCGTCACCGTCTCGCCGATCGTAATACCTTCGACACCTGCAACAGCAACAATCTGTCCGGCTTCCGCCCGGTCGATATCAACGCGTTCAAGGCCTTCGAAGCCGTAAAGCTTGGTAATGCGAGTCGTCTGGATCGCGCCGTCAAGCTTGACAATCGCAACTTCATCCCCGCGCGCAAGCGCGCCCGAAAAGATGCGCCCAATGGCAAGACGCCCGTGATACTCACTGTAATCCAAGTTAACCACCAGCAATTGCAGGATGTCCGCCGGATCGCCCCCAGGTGATGGGATATGCTTCAAAATCGCCTCAAAAAGCGGCTTCAGATTTTCCGTGGGATCGTCGAGCGCAGTTTTCGCAATGCCGCGGCGGGCGATAGCGTAAAGAATGGGAAATTCCAGCTGCTCCTCGGTGGCATCCAGGTCAATAAAGAGGTCGTAAATCTCATTGATGACCTCCTGCGGCCGGGCGTCGGAACGGTCAATCTTGTTGACCACAACGATGGGCACGAGCTTCGCTTCGAGCGCTTTGCGTAAAACGTAGCGCGTCTGTGGCAACGGACCTTCGCTCGCGTCCACGAGCAGCAGGACGCCGTCCACCAGCCTCAGAGCCCGCTCCACTTCTCCCCCGAAATCGCTGTGGCCGGGAGTATCCACAATGTTAATTTTGATACCGTTGTAGACAACGGCAGTGTTCTTGGACAGAATCGTGATACCGCGCTCGCGCTCGAGATCGTTTGAATCCATCACGCGCTCGACCAGTTCCTGGTTAGCTTTGAAAATCCCGCTTTGCCGCAGCATGCCGTCCACCAGCGTCGTCTTGCCGTGGTCGACGTGCGCGATAATCGCGATGTTGCGAATTGGTTTTGTCATAGTCCCCTGCTCAAACCGCCCACGGTCGCCCGCTCAACCGAACCCATGGGTCCGGGAAACGTGTTGCAGGGCAATCCCTGGCCAGCAAGCTTCAATGAAGAAAGTCCGGCTGGAAGCACAACGTTAACGGCCCATACGCTGTGGCAAGTCTGAACTTCTATGTTAAAGCATAAGGGCACAATCCGGAAACAACGATCTTGGAAGATTCGCGCAGGAGGCGCAGAGAGCTGCCACAACCCGAGCAGCAGGGGCAGCCCCGTTTCGCTCCCTTGGGGAAAGTCCGACCCGCCTACCAATAGTAACCGTGGGATCGCAGATACTCAACCAGCTTGCCCGGGAAATTCGTCTGGATTCCGTCTGCACCGGCTTTAATGGCCGCTCCCCAGCCAGCGGGATTATCCGTCGTCCCCATACGATCCACATAGATCAGATCGCCGGCCTGCTTGACCACGGAAATGACGGAAGGTATAAAATCGGATTCCGAGAAGGCGATGATCTTCGGGCGAAAAGTATCGATAAGTTGCTGCGCAAACTCCTGATTCCTGGCTTCCGGCATGATCTTGATCTCGGGGTCCAATCGGACCACGTCCTGGAAAAAGGCCACGCTATAACCGTAGACCACCGTATGAGGCACCATTCCATAGCGCTTGAGGGCGTTCACAAACTTCTCTGCGGAAGCCTGTTTGACGTCTGCGTATATACCGATCTTCCCCCGCGCCAGCCGCAGAACCTCGTCGAACGTTGGGACGCGGGTTCCGGCAAAACGCGGAGAAAACTTGATTCCCGCATCTAAAGCGCGAATCTGCCTGAGCGTCATATCCGCCACTTCGCCATGACCGTTGGTGGTCTTGTTGACGGTGGCGTCATGCATGACAACCAGTTTCCCGTCCTTCGTTGTCCGCACATCGACCTCGATAAAATTAGCCCCGAGCTTGATGGCGGCTTGATATGCGGGAATAGTGTTTTCCGGGTGGTGATTGTGCTCGCAACGATGCGCAATGGCAACCACGGTGCGCGCTTGCGCAAGAGTTACGCCTGACGGAAGAACCAAATACAGGATCATCGCGAGACTCGAAAAACGCATCTATTTAACCCCTTCCTTTTGGTTGAGTGCCTTCATGGAGTCGAATGTAGTTACCGGATACAAGTCTCAGCTTGATGGCCGGATATGCACGGGAACCGGGCACCAGCGGGAGAGGAGGATAGCCGATTGCTGCCGCCCCGGGCGCGCATCGCGGGTCGGCCATGCGGCTCATCTCCCGCCGTTCGCAAGAAGGAAAGAGATACGCTTGCGATTGCGATCCATAACCCTTAGCTCATGTGAGTTCGACTTCGCCGCTACAAGTCACGTGGCAGCAAAATCGGATTGACCAGACACGAGAAAAAGGTAATCGCATACGCCCAGCAATCGCCTTAAGACAACTTCCAGAGAATACCTACCCGAGTATCAAGCGACAACAACAATGTGCTGTTATAACAACCGTATTGTCGTGTTAAGGAAGACCTAATCATAATTGAGTGTTATATAATCATAAATGAAATTTCGCTGGATTTGACTCGCCTTCACTGTGCCCCAGCCCCGCCAAGATCAAGCCTCCCATGCACTTACTCACTGTCCTTATTTAAAGTGATCATCCGCGTGATTGCTAAGCTTTAAACATAAATGAAACGCGTTACATTTTGATGACATGGAGGTGGATGTTTGATTAAAGGCAGGGAAAACGAGGGAGGATCAGGAAAGCACTGCAATAGGCAATAGAATCGCAGGCTGCGCGCAAGGCGAAGCCGCGGCATGCTCCCAACATTCATAGGCACGGGCGTCCCAAACAGCAGAGCGGATCGAATCCTTCTAAAACGCTTGTTCAACTGGCTTCATGAACGTCGCTGTCGGGCGTAGCCGGCCCTTTTTCGTCAGCCACAAGAACTTTTGTGATTCTCTGAAGGCGGCGAAGGCTCTCAGGCCTGATTCCGGAGTCCGTAATGATCAAGTCACAATCGCTAATATTGCAAAAGTGATATAAAGCCTCCGTCTCGACTTTGCTGCTATCCAACACCAGAATCCGCTCCATCCCGGCTTTCAGCAGCACACGCTGAGCCTCGGGGTCATTAACCGTCACGCCTCTCTCAAAGGAAATGGCCGCCGCGCCAAAGAAAACCTTGTTGGCGCAAATCTTCGCCAAGCTTTCTCTCACTCCACTACCCACCAGGTCCAGGCTGCGGGGCCGGTACACTCCGCCCGTAAGCTCCACGTGGGCGGACTGGAGGTCGTCTAAGATCGAGAGCGAATAGGTGATGACCACCACGTCGTTCCGCCCCCGAAGATGCCGGGCCATGCAATGAGTCGTGGTGCCGGAATCCATCACGATCGACTCGCCCGCTTTTACCAACAAGGCCGCTTCCCGACCGATCATCTCCTTGGCCTCAGCCATTTTTTGCAATCGTTCAGTGTAGTCTCTTTCAAAAGTGATCGCGCGGCGGATCGCCGCGCCGCCCGGAGTTCGAATCACTCTTCCAGCCTCTTCCAGCTCGTGCAGATCGCGGCGGACCGTCATCTCTGAAACGCTGAACTGGTTTGCCAGATCGGCAACGGACATGCTTCCGCGGCTGGAAAGAACCGTCATGATTCCACAGCGCCGCTTATTGGAACTTGATCCTTTCAACTTGATGGCTCCAGATTCAGTTTGGCGCAACAGAAAACCGTCGCGCGCCGATACGCTTCTTGCCCTCAGAAGCGGGCAAAATCCCTACCCTTATGCAATGCCCAGAGCTGCGATTCCCCGCACAAAACTTCTCCCTCCCTTATCAGAGGGCTAGGCCGTCCCCACAAAATACCAGACTGATTTCTATTCAGCTAGACTTTAGTTGGCATCCCGGAGTCCCTTTTCAGAATCCTGAAGTCCCCGCAGCCATTCCGCGCAGAGCAAGAAATCGGCTTTTTGCTCAGCATGATGTCTGGAATTCTGCGGCACGATAAAGACAAGGCAAGAGCGGATTGCTAACCATACACTCCCTCTTCCTGAGCGGTTTTCACCAGGGCAAATATGTTTTCCTGGGGAGTTATCGCGGGTATGGCGCATCCTGCGTTCAGGATGAAGCGTCCCCCCGGTTTCCAGAGGGAGATCATTTCGCGAGTCTTCGCCCGGACTTCTTCCACCGTGCCGTGCGCGAGGACGCCGCTGGGGTCGATGTTGCCGAACAAAACATGCTGCCGGCCCACCACCGCCTTGGCTTTTGCAGCATCAGTCTTGTAATCGAGCTCAAAGCCGCAAGAGTCATACTCCGAAAGAGCTTCAAGGATGAGGCTGGTGTCGCCGCAGATATGGATGACCGTGAGGATACCTTCTTGGGCCAGATCTTTTACTAACCTTTCCTCGAATGGCCGGGCAAAACGGTTGAACATTCGGGGTGAAGTCACATCGGGTCCTGCCAGGCTATCGCCGAGAGAGGTGAGGTGGGCGCCAGCCTTGGACAACGCCCGATGCACGGCCAAGTGCGATTGGTAACAAACCTCCAGCAGTTGGCGAATGGCCGGGTGGTCAGGATCAGAGGCCAACTCCATCAGGAAATCTTCGATGCCCCGCACCAGGCAAGCCAAGCTAAAGGCAGCCTGATCCGCGTTGCCCCGGATGGCGACCTCATTGCCCACTTCCCGGGCCATCAGCCGAACCCCTTCGAGGAGAGCGGGAACCCGGCCGTCTTTCTCAGGATTGACGACCTGCAACCGGTCCACTTCTCCAAGGCTGCGGATGGCCGGTTCGATAATGCGGCCGGGCTCATTGGGCGCGCACTGGGACTTTGCTCCCAGGGCTTCGGCAAGCAGGGTGGTATCCGTGTCGATCAGGATGCAATCATACCCGTATTTTTGGACCGCCTGGAGATGAGCCCGGGCCATGGCCTGGGGATTGACTCTGTATTCCTCCACAGGAATTCTTGCCTCGTGGCAAGCGAGCAGGAAATTGTGGAGGCAGACAGGCACTCGGTCTGGAATTTCTCCAGCCAATACGGCTTGGACACGCTGCAAAGAATTCATTTTAGCTTGGGCTCCGGCTGTATAACCAATTCGTTGTACTCCTCGACGGCGGAACATCCTGCCGTGGCAACAAGATCTTCGCGCCTTATTAAATCACTTAATAAGCGCCAGCACCGAGAGAAAAATTCCTTGTCGTTCGGTCCGGGATGGAATATATCTTTTGCCACCCCTTTGCCCGGGAAAGACCGGCTGGAGTGAGCAGCCCGCAGGGCGGGCGAGTTCCAGACAGTCCAGTTCTGCCTCGGGTCGCCGCAGCCCTATAGCGGCGGCCATTAGGAAGGGCAAAGGGTGGCCTTTGGAAATCAGCGATCCCTCCGAAAGCGGTGGTATGATGTGCCTTCCGGCTACGGATGGGAACAATTTCAGATCATTCCGGGGCATTCCATCCGTAGCCTGCGTTCCGAGCCAGATGATATCCCCTGGACCCATAAGGAATGGTGGTCCCGAAACGGACAAGGAGAAAAACAACCATGAATTTTGAAAATCAGGTCGTCATTGTGACCGGTGGAGGATCGGGAATCGGCCGAGCCTGCGTCCGGGAGTTCGCGGAGAAAAACGCGAAGGTTGCTCTTGTCGATCGCGATGCAAAATCGAGCGGGGAAGTGATTAGCGAACTGCAAAATAAGGGAGCCCATGTCGAATATTTCCAGGCCGACGTCAGCGATCGAAAACAAGTCGAAGATGTCGTTTCAGAAATTGTTTCAAAGTTTGGCGGCCTCAACGTTCTGGTGAACAATGCCGGCATCCAGAGATATGGCACGGTCACAACCATGTCGGAAGAAGAATGGGACGAGGTGATGAACGTCAACCTGAAAAGCGCCTTTCTAATGTCCAAGTATGCCATTCCGGAAATGATCAAAGGCGGCGGAGGAGCCCTTGTGATTACGGGTTCAGTGCAGTCGGTTGCCGCTCAACGCAACTCGGCGCACTACATTGTAAGCAAGCACGCCCTTTTGGGGCTGACCCGCGCGATCGCACTGGATTATGGAATGCAGAACATTCGGGCGAATTGCGTCATGCCCGGCGCCATCGACACCCCCATGCTGCGCTGGTCGGCCGCTTTAGACCCTCATCCCGAAAAAGTTTTGGAAGCCTGCGACAAGTTGCACATTCGCGGCAAGATGGGCCGCCCGGAAGAGGTGGCTCGGGTGATTGTGTTTCTTGCCAGCGATGACGCCTCCTTTGTCACCGGCGCCGGCATTGCGGTTGACGGGGGACTGATGGTTCCAATAGGAGGAATGGCGTTTCAGGAATCCGGAACCGGCGCGGTGAAAACTTAAGTAATCGAATGTCACTTTCTAAGACATTCGACCGATAAGCAGGAACTGATGTTTCAAAACCTCCCGCCGCCTTCATTCCGTCCGCTAGGGAAACGGCTTGAGGTGCCGTTCCGGCACTCCGGCCCAACCGGGCCGCATCGAGTTTCAGTCCTCGTCCTGTGCTACTGTTTTGACAAATTCAGGAGGCGAAGGTGAAAAAGCGGAGTCGGAGACAGTTTCTGGCCGGGACCAGCGCGGCTTTTGGATTGGCCGCGACCGACACAAACCTAAGCGCCATGGTCGAGTCTATCGCTCGCTCCGGAAGCGCCGGAGATCCGGCTTCAGCCATGGTCGGCCGTCCGAAAGCCCCCGCAACTCTGCATAACACGAACTTGCATACGGCCATTGGATTGGGCGACGAACCCGCAGGAATCCTCGACAAGTTCGGCCAGCTAAAAACCCGCCATGCGGAGGTGCAACTCGAAATCGGAACGCCGCTCCAACCTGTGGACGCGGCCAAGTGGTCGCAATCCCTTCAGGATGGATATCTCCCAGTGGTTGAAACCGGCGTAGAGACGCCTTCCGGATCGCTCCGTTGGACGGCCTTCACCTCTGAATTCGCGGGAATCAAGGCGGACTATATTGAAATCAAGGAAGTGAACGCGGCGCATCGCATCACCCTATGGTTCCCTTTCGCCCGTTCCATTCAGGTCCACCACAATCGCGTGACGACTGGAAGCCAGGTGCTCGCCATCTTCCCGCCCCCGAATCGATCGGAGGTCTCTCAGGCGCGCTATAACTACCTGACTCCCCAGGCAGGGTTTGCGAAAACGGCTACCCACACGCTCCCGAATCTCGATCCCGCGTTCCAAACCGGACGCCATGGATACCTCAATCGGCCGATTGAGTACAGCTTTCCGGTCGTCCCAGGGAAAACTTACCACGTCTTTCTAGGACTTCTCACCCCCAAGGAAGTCAAGCCCGGAGAAATGCGGCTGAAGCTTTCGGTTGGCGTCGCCACTCAAGTTGTGGATATGGGACTCACGGGGACCGGGAAGCCGGTCCTACGGGAATTCACGGTCCGGACAACCCGCAATGAAATGCCTGTAAAGTCCGAGTGCGATCCTTCTTCCACAAGCACACTCCGAGCCGCGCTTCTGAACGCCATTTGGATTTTCGATCACAAGGTTGATTCGGAACAAGTGAAAGAGGGGAAACTGAACCGCGAGGCGGTGTTCTATGTTCAATGCGGCAGGGAGCCTCTTCTCGACAGGGCTTGTTCTGTCCGGCTCGATTACGGACCGGATCCGGCCGCCGCGGGCAACCGGTCGATATGCCTTCCCTATCAACTGAGCGAGAGCGCCGGCCAGTCAAATCACCTTTCACCGCAGCCGGCGAGAGCAGCCGCTCAAACGCGCTGGGAAACCCTTCTCCAGCAGGGGTCTGGGTTTGTAACCGGTGTCCAAACCCTCGACAATCTCTACAAAACCTCGCTGATCAACATCTTCCTTCTTCGCACCCAATATGCCGGTGTTGGCAATGGCGGACAGGACCTATACGTCGTAAAACCGGGAGCCACGGTGTATGACGCCTTCTGGTACCGGGATGGCGGCTACATTGTGACCGCGCTCAATGTTGCAGGGTATCCCGGCGAAGCTGAGAAATCGCTGCGCTTGTTTTGGCAGGAAAATCTCCCCGGAATTTTTGGCGCCTGGGGGCAGCAGAGTTCGGGCGCATGGGAGGTTCCTCTCAAGGAGTGGGACGGACAAGGGCAGGCGCTCTGGGCGCTGGTGCACCACTATGAGGTAACCGGAGACAAGGCTTGGCTTCGCAAAGCTTACGGGAGTATTCGGAGGGGCGCTCGATGGATCAAAAACGCCACCGCCCAATCCCAGATCCGCACCGAACATGGCGACAAGCCCATTTACTTTGGGCTGTTGCCGGCTGGTTACGGTGAGGCGATCGGCGAAGGTTACATGTATTACCACAACTTCTGGGGCGTAATGGGAATTCAATATGCCCTCGTTGCCGCGGAGGCTCTTCAGGAGAAAGAGGATGCAAAATGGATGCGGAAAACGTACGAAGAGTTCCGCTCCAACCTTCTGGCTTCGGTGAAATTGGCTTACGAACGAGTCGGAAATAGCCAGTTCATTCCCGCAAGTCCTTTCAATCCCGGATTGGCTATTTGGGGTTCGATCGCGGCGCTCTTTCCCCCGCGGGTACTCGACCCTCACGACCCCATGATCTCCATCACCTTGGAGCGCATGGCTCGCCACTCCCAGGAAAATGAATACACGTTCTTCACGAAGAAAAAGATATGGACCTACATTACGGCAGACTGGGCAATGTGCTATCTGCTTCGGAACGATCTGCCGATGTTCTATAAGCTCTTCGACGGCTATGTCGCTCACGCCTCACCCACCAATGCCTGGGTCGAGGAGATCTATCTCGACTCACACCTGGGAACCGGAGACATGCCGCACGGCTGGGCAGCAGCTCAGTGCGTGCATCTGCACCGCAATTGCCTGGTCTTCGAGAACCACGACGTTCTCGATCTGTGCTGGGGCGTTCAACCGGACTGGCTCGGCGACGGGGCAAGGCTCGCGGTGAGGCGGGCTCCAACCCGGTTCGGAAGGATAGACTTTGAATTGAAAAGGTCGGGAGGAACAATCGCCTTCGATTACCATTTAGCGCCTGGAATGGGACAGGCTGCCGCGCGCGAAGTACGCCTTCACATTCCGCCTGACTTAAAGGGGATTTCTTCATTTCGCATCAACGGCAGCCCCCGCCATCTTGTCGCGAGCGAGTCGGTGATCAAGCTGCGGTAACCGACGGGCGGGAGCTAAGATCTGGCGATTTAAAGCAAACCGGTCCGGGAGGCATCTTGACATGTCACGATCAAACCTGTTCCGAACGCTGCGCGTTTCTGCGCTTCCATCCTTAATCGGCATCTCCTTGCTGCTGGCAAGCGGCTGCAAAAAGACCCAGCAGGAAACCAGCGTCAAAAAACAAACGAGTCCCTACAAGATCTGGCCATCCGACCCGCCGGCCCGCTGTCCGTTTCAGGATTCCAAGGACATCACAGGCATCGGGTTCACTGGGGAATACGCTCACTATGCCCACGCCGACACCTGGTATCCAACCTGGGCGGGAAACGGAAATCTCTATTCCCCATGGACGGACGGGAGGGTGGACGGCGCCCACTCGAACTCTGCCGGACCACACGCTACAACCGGCTACGCCACAATCCTTGGAGACAATCCTTTAAGGCTGAAGGTCGTTAACCCCGGCGTCTACCCTGGAAATCCGGCTCCTTATGGCGGCCGGTACCCCTGTGGCAGTCTGGTGTATAACGGCGTCTGGTATTACGGAACCTACTGCCTGATGGATTCCGACGGCAACCCCAGCAAGGGGCTTAACTGGGACATCCTTGGACCCTTTGTAGGGTTTCGCTACTCCACGGATTACGGCCAAACCTGGCACAACACAACTCACACACCGATCCATCCGCTCTTCCCGGAACCGAAAAAACCAGGCGGCAAATTAAAGATCGGTTCCCCGCATTTTGTGGATTTCGGCAAGAACATGGAATATTCACCGGACGGAAAAGCCTACCTGGTGGGACAGGGGGCGGTTGATCCCGACCCCGAACCCCGGCCGGCCAACCTTAGCTGGATCACCGGCGACCGGATCTACATGGTTCGGGTGAAGCCCAGCATCCGAAACATGAACGACCGGTCCAAGTATGAGTATTTCGCCGGGCTCGATGCATCAGGACGCGCGGTCTGGACGCGCGACTTTTCCAAAATCCAGCCGCTCGTCGATTGGAATAATAACTGCGGCTGCGTCACGATGACGTATGACGCGCCGCTCAAGAGATACCTGATGTGCATCACCGACGGCGGCAATACGATCTCGAGGTTCAACACTTATATTCTGGAGTCGGAACAGATCACGGGACCGTGGAAGATGGTAGCTTACATGAGGCATTTCGGCGAACAAGGCTACTTTGTAAACATCCCGTCGAAGTTCATCAGCAAGGACGGCCGCACGGCGTGGCTCTGCTACGCCGCCAATTTCACCAATGGTTACCTTCATACAAACTTCCTTGCCAACCCGCCGGGCAGCGGATATGGCATGACGCTTCACCAAATCCGCTTGCTTGGGCCCGGAGAAAATCAGCAGCGGAGTCCAAACTAATACATACTGACGAATTTTCTTTTGCTTGTCATGAAATGTGCGATACTACCACTTTCATGTTTGTAAAGAACACAACTGAAGCTTATCCTAAAGTTAGCAATTGGGTGCATCAAAGAAGCTAAAACCGAGATTGGAAAAGTCACTCGAGTATGCAGGAAACCCAGAAACCCAGCTTGCTAGTTGTTGGCAGTAAAGGCTTTATCGGCCAACACCTCATAAACAATGCGCAAGGCCCATGGGACGTATTCCCTGCGGATTGCCAGGTTGACCCTTCCGAGCAAGGAATCCTTTTCGTTGATATTACAAAGGCTGAAAGCGTTCGGGAGCTTTTCCAAAAGGTCCGGCCGGACGCGGTTGTCCTGCTCGCGGCCATGTCCGACATCGACCGTTGTGAGGAGCACCCGGATCAAGCTTGGGAGATCAATGTTCAAGGGCCGGAAAACGTTGTCAGGTCTTGCGCCGAAACAGGATCACGGTTACTTTTTGTTTCATCCGCGGCGGTATTTGATGGGAGGCAGCACGGGTACAAAGAAGAAGACCAACCTCATCCCCTTAGCACTTACGGGCGCACCAAACATCAAGCCGAAATGGTAATTTCAAAGATTCTTCCTTCCGCGATCATCATTCGGCCGGCTCTGGTGCTTGGCTTCAGTCGTTCCGCCGGAACGAACGCCTTCCTTAACCGGCTGGCACAGGCCCTGCGCGAAGGAAAAGAAGTCCATGCCCCCGCAGATGAATATCGCAATCCCATTGACGTCACAACCTTAAGCAAGATTATTGCTGAGTTAATACAAATTCCCAGCGCCTCCGGCATCTTCCATGTCGGATCACTTGACTCCCTTTCCCGCTATGAGATGACTCGCCAACTTGCTGAAGGAATGGGCTTCCAGAGTTCCCAGGTCATCCCCCAAACCGGTTCCAAACCTGGCCGGGCGGCGCGCGGGAAGGCGCACCTGCTGTTATCAGAGCGCATCCTCAAAACCTGCGAGATGCAGCCGGGAACCGCCCACGACGTAATCAGGAGGTCTTTAGATGGCTTTGCCGAAAGCTCGATATGAACTTGAATTCAATCAGGGATCGGCTTACGGACCTGAAGAGATGGAAGCTGTGCTGGAGGTTCTAAACGCCTCAGCTCCGTCCAGCGGGCCAAAGGTCAAGGAATTTGAAGAGGCGTTCGCGGCTTATTGTGGCAGAAAGCACGCGTTGGCTGTTTCTTCCTGCACCGCAGGGCTGCACTTGGCAATGCTGGCGGCCGGGGTCGGGCCGGGCGACGAAGTCATTACGACTCCCATCTCCTGGATTTCCACGGCCAATGCTATCGCGGCAACAGGGGCTTCGGTGGTTTTTGCCGACGTTGACCCGCGCACCTTGAATCTTGATCCCGCCTCGGTCGCGGCCCGAATCACTGAAAAGACCAAAGCGATTCTGCCCGTTCATCTTTATGGGCAACCGTGTGACATGGATGCGCTTGCGGACCTGGCCCGCCCGCGCGGAATTCTGCTTGTTGAAGACAGCGCTCACGCCCCCGGCGCCGAGTATAAAGGACGCAAGACCGGAACCCTGAGCGATATCGGGGTGTTCAGTTTCCACCAGCAAAAAAATATGACCACGCTCGGCGAAGGGGGAATGGTGGTCACGGAAGACCAGAAGCTCTACGAGCGAGTCCTCTCGTACCGGTCGTTGTGCTGCCGGAGCTACGACCCCAAAGGGAAGTACTTGCCCATCGATGAAGCCGCAGAGCCGATGGGCAAGCGATATTGGTATCTGAACTTTGACAATGTGGGCTACAACTACCGGATGATGGACATTCAAGCCGCGGTGGGATTGGTTCAACTGCGAAAACTTGACGGATGGAACGCCCGGCGCATGGAAATCGCCAAAATGTACGATGACCGTCTCAAAAACATCCGCGGCCTCACTCTGCCTTATGTCTCTCCGGACGTGAAGCACGTCTTCCACATTTACGCCGTTCTCCTCCAGCCGGATTTCCCCTGGAGCAAGGACGATTTTATGTGGGAAATGTATATGAACCGGCGCATCAAGGTGTGGTCGCACTACACGCCCATTCACCTGAGCACGGTTTACCAGCGTCTGGGACACGTCGAAGGAGAATGCCCGGTCGCCGAAGCCAGCTACAAAGAGTATGTCAGTTTGCCGATCCACCCCCGGCTGACACCCGAAGCGGTGGACTATCTTACAAGCAGTATCGTGGAAATGGCCCATGCACGCATTTGAAAACACCGTAAAAACCCTGCGGGAAAAAAGAGAATTCTTTTCGCCGGACGGTCCCATCCATATCGGGCGCGCGCCCGGTCGGCTGGATTTGATCGGCGGAAATGTGGACTACACCGGCGGCCTGGTTTTTGAGATGACCATCCAGGAAGCCACCTGGGCGGCCGCGCAACCGCGGAAAGACGGATTGATTGTTTTTTTGAATCCCCAAATGAAAGACCACGGCTGGGATACCCGGGTTGAGTTCAAACTCGCCGATCTGGGCAGTGAAGACAATGTGCGCCGATTGGTCAATCAGTCGCCGGAAATACGCTGGACTTCGTATCTTCTGGGAATCTTCTATCTGTTAAAAAACAAGTTTCCGGATCGCATCCAAACGGGAGCCAACGTCTACATCGAGTCTGAGGTTCCCCTGAACAAGGGAGTCAGCTCCTCGGCAGCCGTCGAGATTGCGGTGATGAAAACGGTGGCGCAAGCTTACGGAATCAGCTACGAGGGCATCGAACTGGCTCAAGCCTGCCAGTGGGTGGAAAACGTGATCGCCCAGTCGGCATGCGGCATCATGGATCAGGCGATTATTGTCATGGGGCATGAAGGGTCGTGTCTGCCCTTGCTTTGCAAACCCTGTGAGCCGCATCCTCCCGTCCGCCTGCCATCGGACCTCGCCGTATGGGCCATTGACTCGGGCGTCCGCCATGCCGTGACGGGAATTGAATACGAAGCAGCCCGGGCTGCCTGCTTCATGGGCTACAAAATGATTTGCGACTGGGAAAAGCTGAACCTGCGCCTGGATGACAGCAATGACATCCCGCGTTGGGTGGATTCGCGCTGGGATGGTTACCCGTCCAACATCTCGCCCTCTCAGTTCCGGTCGTTGTACGAGCGCCGCCTTCCGGAGGAATGGACCGGAGAGGAATATCTAAAATCGTCGAAACTTCACATCGATCCATTCACTCCCGTGAGGCCGGAGGCAAAATATCCCATTCGGGCCGCCACGCGTTACGCCGTGGAGGAGAACCAGCGCGTATGCTTGTTTGCGGAGCTTGCCCGCGGCAATGGGCAGCAAAACTCGACAGAGGCTTTCAGGCTGATGGGAGACCTGATGTACCAATCGCACTTTGCCTATACGGAGTGCGGCCTGGGTGCCAAGGCAACCGACCTGATCGTCGATCTGGCTCGCCAGGAAGGAATTGCCCAGGGTATCTACGGGTCCAAGATCACGGGCGGAGGCTCGGGCGGGACCGTAGCCATCCTCGGGCACCGGGACGCGCGCGAAGCCTTCCTGCGCGTTGTCCGCGGCTATAAAGAAATTCAGGGCTTCGATCCGTACGTCTTTGAAGGAAGTTCGATGGGCGCGGATGACTTCGGGGTAATCCAGGCCTAAACCATGAGCACGATAACTTCTACCAGCGCACAGAAACGCACGCCGGGTGTGGCCTGGTACTTTTTCCTGCTCGCCCTTGCCAGTTTGATGTGGTCGTGCCAGGGAGTCGCCGTCAAATTCCTCGACCGGCAAATGGGTCCCATCTCGATCACGTTCCTTCCCTTTTACGTGACCACCCTCCTTTTTATTCCGCTTCTTATCCGGGAGCGCCGGCGGAATCCCCTGGGCAGCAAGGTCACTTGGGGCGACTGGAAGAAGTTTGCGATGGCCGGGATTGGCGGGCAGGTCCTCGCGCAACTGGGAATGACCTGGGGCATCAGCGATTCTCTCGCCTCGAACGGCGCAATCCTGAATCTGCTGATTCCCGTGATCAGCGCCGTGCTGGCTTCCTTCATGCTGCGCGAGAAACTGACGCGCCTGCGGGTCGTGGCCCTCATCCTCGGACTGGCGGGCGTGCTTTTGCTCTCGGAAAGCGACGTGCGCCAAAGCTCGTTTTTGCAGACACAATTCCTCCTCGGCAATCTTCTGATTGTCGGCGGGTGCTTCGGCTCTTCTTTTTACAACGTCTATTGCAAAGGACTGCTGCGCAAGTTCAGCGAAGTCGAAATTCTCATTTTCAGTTACATCTGCGCCTCCATTGCCAGCCTTCCGCTGCTCTTCACCGTGGAACCGCTCCACTTGAAGACCTTCACCGCTCTCGATTGGAAAAGCTGGCTGGCGTTTGGCTTTCTGGCAATTTTCATGTACGGGGCCTCGATGCTCGTCTTCTTTAAGGCGCTGCAGCACCTGGATGTGACCGTTGCATCCTTTTCCCTATATCTCGTGCCGATATTCGGCGTTCTCCTGGCGATCACCATCCTGGGAGAGCGGTTGAGCCCCATCGCCATCGGCGGCGCCGCAATCGTGTTGGTTTCCACCGTGCTCGTGATGCGTTACGATAGTTCTTCAGCGTAAAAACATCCGGCAAGTTCGCTGGGGTTGTGCAGAGGTTCCAAAAAACAAAATGGTTCGAGCGCTTTTCTTCGATTTGGGAAATGTCCTAGTCCCCTTCGATTATGGACGGTTTTATCGCCGACTGGAGCCCCATTCAAGCTTTGCGGCGGAAGAAATCGCCGGCCGGTTTGCGGCTAGCGAGTTGCCGGCCCGCTATGAAACAGGGGCCATATCCACGGCGGAGTTTTACGAGGGAAGTTGCCGGGCTCTGGGCCTTGAAATGCACTTCGCATCATTCGCCGAGGCGTGGTCGTCGATTTTTGATACTTCCGCCAATTTTGACGCCGGATTTTTCCGCGGATTGGCCTCGCGTTACACCCTTGTCCTGCTCTCCAATACCAATGAACTCCACTTTGAATTTATCTCAAGACAGTTTCCCTGGGTGCGCTTATTCCACCGGCTTGCCCTCTCGTTTCGCGTGGGTGAAACAAAGCCCGGGCCTGCCATCTATCATGCCGCCGTTCGGATGTCCGGCGTCCAGCCGGGCGACGCCTTCTATACAGACGACATCGCCGAGTACGTGGACGCCGCGCGCGCGCTGGGAATAAACCAATCCGTCCTCTTCACAAACCCCTCGCTTTTAATCGAAGAAATGGCCGCAGCGGGAGTCCACGTCGATGGCCGTTTGGACGTGCCTCGGCAGGATGAGAAATAAGAATCCGAAGGTCTAGGCGGGCACGGTGAAATCCGCAGGAAGCTTTCTGAGCGGAACGTTTGAAAGAGTCACGATCGCGCCCGGCTCGACGGTCATCTCAGTGCTTCCGTTCACGGGCACGCCGGAGTTCTCAACCACGGTATTTTCGTGGTACGGGTCCGTCAGCTCCTTGAACTGAAAGCTCGCGCCCGGCCAGTCAATCCGCACCCGCTGCGCTTTGAGCGAGCGGTTCAAGGCGATCACGGTCTTGGCTCCGCGGCCGCCCGCGAACGCCGTAACCAGCACGTCAGGATTCGAGCTTTCAGCCTCTACGCGCACCATGCCCTCCCGCACCCTGCGGCTGAATCCGCCGAAGACCCTAAGTTGAAAACTAGAAGCCTTGGGAAAAAATCCGGCCGAAGGATCGGGAACAAACAGCGTCCGGGTCCAGCCGAACGTCGGCTGTTGCACGTTCACCAACAGCCAGCAATAGCAGATGGCGCTGGCGGCGGTGAGCGTCAGATTTTTGTGGTAGAGCTGTCCCATCACGAGCGCCAGGCGGTAACTCTGCTCCTGGTATTGCGTCCGGTTCACGCAAAGCTCGGTGGAAAGGAAAGGCTTGCCTTCGGTCAGGCGATGCCACTCCTCAAGCGTTCGATCGAATCCGTCAGGGTCGGTGAAGTAATCCTGATAGTCGTACATATGGACGGCGCTGAAATCGGTTGCGGCCCAGGCGCTGGGAAGCCTGTGAAAATCCTTCGCGGTTTGAATGCCCTTGGCGACGGTTGGGCGGTCCGGCATGTAAATTTTGATCTTCCCGAATCCCGCGCGGTCAAGCGCCCTGCGCAAACCCATCGTCATCTGGTCCCAGATTTCGGGCGGCTCGTCCGTCTCATTCAGGATGCCGATATAGTCGGGCGGCAATCCGGTTCGCTGCTTTGAAACACGGCAATAATCGAGCGCCGCGCGCGCATACTTCTCAGGGTTCGGGACGTAGTGATGAAGCCTGCCGCCGGGATCCTTCCATTCTCTTGGGTGCCGTGCCCAAAGCGGCATTTGCCAGAACTCGAACATCACCTGGCCGCCGATCTCGCGCAAAGACTTCAGATAGGCAAAATCGCTCACTTCACCGTTCGGGAAGTTGTCGCCATAATAGTGCGGCGAGGCGTCCTCCAGCCGGTCCCAGTTGTCCATCTCAGGGTCCAGGCGCTTGCCCATCGGGAATTCGCGCTGCAGCAGCAGATTGTATTCCGAGAGCAGTTCCCACCATCGCCGCTTCCCTTCCGCGCTCAGCTGGACGTAGGCGGTTGGCGTAGTGATGCCGCCAAATCCAATCATGGTCTGGCGCCGCAGCGCGGGATGGACTGCAACCGAAGTTGATTCAATTTCCGGCTCCAGCAAGGCGCCGCGCACGTTCGGTTTCTTCCCGGTGTAAGCGAGTTGGTGCCGCTCAACGTCAAGAACGCAAGTCTGGCGGCAAATCTCCCGGCCGTTGACGAAGAGCGCAAGTCCCAGCCGTGAATCGAGCGTGACCCGCGCTGAACGCACAACGCCTTGATAGTTGATCGTGGATGAATCGCAAATGAGTTCCGGAAAGTGATTCGACGGCGGGTGCTTCAGCAGCAGAACAAGGCCGGCAGAATCGTAGGTGCGTTGGGTCAGCAGGATTTGCCCAGGCGTAAACTCGACCGTGAAGCCTCCGCGCCGCCCGGTAAAAATCCAGTGAACCGATCCGGCGTCTCCAAGTTCGAAATCGTCAAAGACGAGCGTGCGGTCAACCAGCGCCGGAAGGAATTCCTGAAAGAAAGCATGGGGATAGATCTTGCCCTTCACGCCCCACGCTTGCACTTTCCGGGTCGAGTCGCTGAACACGAAAGGGTGCAGGCGGCGCCCCGCGGGGGCGCTCGCGGCAGGCAGTTGAAGGGACGACTGAACCTGCGCCCCGGCTTGAGCTGCGAGGCCGCCAAGCCCGGCAACAGACGTTACGGATAGCAGAGCGCCCTTCAGCGCTTCCCGGCGCGAAAACTTCATCTTTGCTTCAGCGGTATTTTTCGGATCGAATTCCGGTTCTTTTGGCATCGCCAGTGACCTGGGCATTATACCGCCGCTTTGCTGGACTCTTGCAGGAAATGCTACGAAAACACGGTGACAAGCAGGCCTTCCAAGCCCAGGGTCATTCGCGAGTTGCTCGAGAGATTGGTCGGGGCGCCCGGATTCGAACCGGGGGCCTCTTGCGCCCAAGGCAAGCGCGCTACCAGGCTGCGCCACGCCCCGACAAAGCCGCTATGGGGTTTTACGGCTGGGCCCGGCGCGACACCGCGCTTGACCAGCCATTTTCCATTCTGCCAACCTTTCCGAATGGAGTCTAGGCGAATCTTCCAGTCGCCACGGCGGTTTTCCGCTGTTCGCCCGCGCTTCGGTGGGTCCCAGATGGCTTTGTCTCGCCGGGATGGTTGTGGGCGCATGGCGTTTTTTACCCGCTGCGCGCGCAGCCTGCGCAAGTTTGACTTGGGATTTGGTCGCAGCATAAGATAAAGCCTGCAACCGCACAGGCCACAATGCAAAAGCCTCTCAAACCCGGCAAGGATGGAGATCCGGGCCGTCCCGAAAAGTTCACGACCCACTCGGGCGTCGCCGTCGAGCGACTCTACACAGAAACCGATCTCAAGGATTTTGACTATCAGCGTGAACTGGGCGATCCGGGCGAATACCCGTTCACGCGGGGAATTCACCGCAACATGTACCGCGGCAAGCTCTGGACGATGCGCCAGTTTTCCGGTTTCGGCAGCCCTGAAGACACGAACCGCCGCCTTCATTATCTGCTTGGGCAGGGCCAGACGGGCCTTTCCATCGCCTTTGACTTGCCGACGTTGATGGGCTATGACGCGGACCACCCGCTCGCGGAGGGCGAGGTGGGAAAGTGCGGCGTCACCGTTTCGTCCCTCCGGGACATGGAAACCCTGCTGGCCGGCTTGCCGCTCGAGCAAGTCACCGCTTCGATGACCATCAACTCTCCGGCGGCCATCGTCTGGGCCATGTACTTGGTCGCCGCCCGGAAGAACGGCGCGGATTGGCGGAAACTTTCCGGGACCACCCAAAACGACATCCTCAAGGAATACATCGCCCAAAAGGAGTTTATCTTTCCGCCCGCGCCTTCCATGCGCCTGGTGGTGGATTCCATCGTTTTCGGCGCGCGTGAAACTCCGCTGTGGAATCCCATTTCCATCAGCGGCTATCACATCCGCGAGGCCGGCTCGACGGCCGTGCAGGAGCTGGCCTTTACGCTGCGGGACGGAATCGAATACGTCGAGTGGGTGCGGCGCGCCGGGCTTGCCGTGGACGACTTTGCTCCGCGCCTCAGCTTCTTTTTTAATGCCCACAACGATCTTTTCGAAGAGGTCGCCAAGCTTCGCGCCGCGCGCAAAGTTTGGGCCCGGGTCATGCGCCAGCGTTTTGGCGCGCAGAATCCCCGCTCGTGGCGCTGCCGCTTCCATACGCAAACAGCAGGATGTTCGCTCACCGCCCGGCAGCCCTACAACAATGTCGTGCGCACCACTCTCCAGGCGCTGGCGGGCGTCCTGGGGGGCAGCCAGTCGCTACACACCAATTCCTTGGATGAGGCCTGGGGGCTTCCCACTGAGCAGGCCGCAACCCTGGCCCTGCGCACGCAGCAGGTGATCGCCCACGAGAGCGGCGTGGCAGACACGGTTGACCCGCTGGCCGGCTCCTATTTTGTCGAAAAGCTCACGCTCGCGACGGAACGCGCCTGCTACGATTATTTCGACAAGATCGACGCGCTCGGAGGCATGGTGGCCGCCATTGAAAAGGGCTTTCCGCAAAAGGAGATTCATGAAGCCGCCTACGCCTATCAAAAGGCCGTCGAGCGGAACGAGAAAACCATGGTGGGGGTCAACGCATTCGCGTCAGAACAAGAGCGGCCGGTTGATATACTGGTCATCGACGAAGAGGTTGCAAAACGTCAGCGGCAAAAGCTGGCTGAGCTGAAAAAGACGCGCGATAACGCGCGGGTCGGCTCGACGCTTGAATCGCTGGCCGGCGCGGCCGCAACGGACCGGAACCTGATGCCCTATCTTTTGGAGTGCGTAGGCGCGGAAGCGACGCTCGGCGAGATGTGCGACATCCTGCGCAAGGTTTTCGGAACGTATGAAGAGCCCGCGTTCCGATAAAATCGTTCCGGGACAAAACACGAAGTCCCAAGAACTGAGTGGCTGTATCATAAAATGAATGGACCCCTTAAGATGACGGATCGCCGCATTCGAGTTCTCGTCGCCAAACCCGGGCTGGACGGCCACGACCGGGGCGCCAAGATCGTGGCGCGGGCTTTGCGCGACGCCGGCATGGAAGTGATCTACACCGGGCTCCGCCAGACCGCCGAGCAGATTGCGCGCGCGGCGCTCGAGGAAGACGTGGACGCGGTGGGAATCTCCATCCTGTCCGGGGCTCACAACACCATTGTTCCGCGGATTTGCGAACTGCTCCGCGCCGGGGGCATGCAGGACGTTCTGGTCATCGTCGGCGGAATTATCCCGGACGCGGATATTGCGGGCCTCAAGAGCGGAGGAGTCTCGGCCGTGTTTCAGCCGGGCGCATCCACCCAGGAGATTGTGGATTTCATCCGCAGCAACGTTCGGCACCCTGCGTAGACGCCGGGGCTTTCAATCCAGAAGTCCGCAAACCGCGCGCCGCCAAACGTCCAAAAGAATAAAAGCGTCCTCTCGCAAAGGCGCAAAGTCGCCGAATCAAGGAAAGGTTGAATGGAGAAAATTAAAATTATCGAATGCCCGCGCGACGCCTGGCAGAGGCTTGAAAAAATCATTCCCGCGGAAGCAAAAGCGGACTATCTTGGCAAGCTGCTCGCCGCGGGATTCCAGCATCTCGACGCCGTCAGCTTTGTCGCGCCCCAGCACGTCCCGCAGATGGCGGACAGTGAAGCCGTGATGGCAAGGCTCCTGGACGCGGGGCTCGTTCGCGGACATTCCAACGGCAAATCCTCCAGCGAGGCTCATCACCTGGAAGCAGCGGCGGAGAAAACTTCCCCGGAGATGATCGCCATCATTGTGGATGAAGAAGGCCTGGCGCGCGCGCTGAAGACGCCCGGAGTCTCGACGCTTGGCTACCCTTATTCGATTTCCGCCAACTTCCGGCGCCAGAACGCCAACCTCTCGCTCGGCGAATCTCGCGCCCTGGTGGAAAAAATCCAACGCGCGGCCGAAAAATCCGGCAAGAGCCTGGTGGTGTCGATTGCGATGGCTTTCGGTAATCCTTTCAACGAGCCTTGGGCGCCTGAAATCGTGATGGACGCCATCGACTGGCTGAAGGGACTCGGCGTTACGGCCGGCTCCCTGGCCGATACTGCCGGAGCGGCGAATGCCAAGGCGGTAGGCGAACTGGTCTCCGCCGTACAGGATGTGGCGCAGGGAATCGAACTTGGCGTTCACCTCCACAGCCGCCCCGAAGAGGCGGAAGAAAAAGTTCTGGCGGCTTATGAAGCCGGCTGCTGGCGCTTTGATTCCGCGCTCACAGGCCTTGGAGATTGTCCCTTCGCCGCGGACGAGTTGGTCGGCAATATCCCCACCGAAACCGTGGTTTCCACGCTCGCGGCGCGCGGCCTCCAAACCGGAATCGATCCCGCAAACCTTGAAGGGGTTGTCGCGGCCACGAAAGAACTTCGCCGCGCGTATTTGTCGTGAGTTGAGAAAACCGAAGCCGTAGCCAATCCTACGATCAAACTTGGCAATGCATAGCCGCTCGCGCTCCTGCCGCCCAACCGGCTCACGAGCCGGGGCGCTGTCGCGCCTGAGAAGTCTACCGTTCGTCCTTTGCTAACTCCGCCAGCGGAGAGTTGTAGGCCCGTCGATGGGGTGTTGCATGGGCTGGCCGGTTTTCCTGGCTTCGAGGTAGGCGGCTTTGATCTGGAAGTACCACTTGGCCGGGCGGTCGGCGTCGTCAATCAGCATCAGCGGCGGATTATATTGCAAACCGAGCGCCTGTTTTTCCATGGTGCGCTGGTCCTGCCCGACGAATTTGTTCCCGAAAAAGCGAAGCAGCGGCGTCATGAAGGGCACGTAGCGAAAAGCGTTCCAGGCCGCGCAGACGTCGATGCGGCAGCGCGCCGCGGTGATAGGCGTGACGGTGGTGCGGCTGGAGAACCAATATTTGCCGCAGTGAATCTCCTCAAAGCGCATGTTCGGCAGCACAAACTGAATGGTGGTGGTAATGGGTTCGCCGTAAACGCCCAGCAGTTTATAGGCGGCGCTGTTCGCGGAAGGCGCATGGCTGCGAATGCGAAATCCATTCGGAATGGGCTCGAACACTTTTTCTTTTTCGTGGATGCTCGCGCGCTTCCGCCACCACCACGACTGATGGACAAAGGGGCCGTGCGCGGGGTCCATCAGGCCGATGATGCCGTGGTCGACGTGGCAGGGCAACTCAGCGTCCAAGTGGGCAAGCTGATAGTCCGGGCTGAAGGTCGGCAGGCGCGGCGCGGGCGGCGCTTCCTCATTCGGGTTTTCCGGGTCGGGAATATAAACCCAGAAATAGCCGTCCTGCTCCTCGCAAGCGAAGCTCCGCGCGAACACCCGCTCCACTTTCAGCTTGTCGCGCGATGTGAGCGAGGGAATCGCGCGGCACTGGCCGCTCCTGGCATCAAATCGCCAGCCATGGTACGGACATTCGACGTCCTGGCCGTCCATGCGGCCTTCGGAAAGCGGCATGCCGCGGTGCGGGCAGGCATCGCGCAGAGCGCACGCTTCACCCTTCCCGTTGCGGCCGACCACCAGCGGGATTCCCAGCAGCATTGCGCTGCGCAGTCCGCTGCCTCGGATTTTTGAGCTGTCGAGCGCCGGATACCAGAAGCCGCGCAGCAATCCGTCATCGCCTGAGGTGGTTCGAGATTCTTTCTCGGAATTTTCAGCCATAGAGATCGCCTGGTGGAATTATATAGCAAATATCGGGGGATGCTAGGAGGCCGCCGCTTGCGGTACAGGCCGAGGTGCACGGTGCTTGCAATGCGGTCACGTTACGTTGCGGTCGCTTTTCCCACGTTGAAGCCTTCTACAACGATTCCGGGTTTCTCGCCGCGCGCGTCGGCGTTCGCAACTTCTGTCCGGATGGTTCGCCGCTCGCCGGGCAGCAGGTCCACATAGTTGTCGTTGTAAAGCGCCGGCAGGATGCGGTCGCCACTGGTTTCCCGCACAGCTTTGACCCTGACCAGCAGAGCAGGATAGGCCGAGGAATTGCGCACCTCGGTCGCCAATAGCCAGCGGCCGCCCTGCTGCTCAACGCGGGTTGAGGCTTCGAGATTCACCCTGGGCAACTCGCGGATGGCGCGATAGTTGTCAGCCTCGCGCGGCCGCAGGTAGAAATTTGTCGAGAGCGTTTTGCCGTTCTGAGCAAGCGTCAGCCGAAGAAAGTGTACCGGCGTCAAGGTGCCGGGATACTCCATTTTGATGCAGGACACGGTGCTGTCTTCCTTGCTATCGAGAGATGCGGTCTTCTCCCAGTGCCTGCTGCCGTTCATGTTCAATAGTTCGACGCGGGCGGTTAAGCCTTCCAGGTTTCCGGCGCTATAGTTGACCACCTCGATGCTCTCCGTATCCGGGTTCCACTGGATGTGCAGCGGCTCGCATCCCTTTTTCGCACCAAAATACGCGGCCGTCGGCTCAAAGTAATAATCATACGTTTGCCACACAAACGAGGGCCAGCAGGAGTGGCTCATCCAGATCAGCAAACCCATGCGGCGCCTGCTCTGCCCTTCGAACATGGCGCGGTAGCCGTCATAATTGATGAATTGCGCAAGCGCAATCCACTCTTTCGCGCTATCAGCGCCGCCGTAACTGGATTCGAGCATGCTTCGGTAAGACGCGCCGTTTGCGGCGCCCTCCAGGCAAAAGTCATGTAAGCCCCAGTCCAGTCCTTGCGGCCACATCGCCCGATTGGGCATCATCATCCGCACGCTATCCATCGGCGGGATAGCGGGCATGCCCCGCTCGCTGTGCAGCCGCTCGTTGGCGCCGGGGCCAAAATAGAAGCTGAACGGTTTGGCGCTATAAGGCCCGTGCCCGCTAACCACGCCCGAGGCTGAGTCGGAAATGTACTGGATGCCGGGATGCAACTCCGCCAGCATTTTTGTCAGGCCGTCCTCAAGCGCCTTCGGAGGATTCCCTTCGTTGCGTCCGCAGTAAAGCGCCATCGAGGGATGATTGCGCAACCGCAGAATCGTATCCTGCGCATTGCGTAAAAACATGCGGTCATCCTTCGGATTAGGCCCGTCCCCGGGATTCGCAAGCCAGAAGTCCTGCCACACCATCACGCCGTAGCGGTCGCACGCGTCGTAGAACTCGTCCCGGCCCGTCTGTCCCACCCAGTTGCGGATCATATTGAAGTGCATCTCGCTGTGGTATCGCACAGCCACATCGTATTCCCGCGCGCGGTAGCGCAGCATGGACTCGCTGAAGCCCCAGTTGCCGCCCTTCGGCGCCAACCGCCGGCCGTTAATCCAGATCCGCAGCGCGCCGCCTTCTTGGCTGTACGCCATTTGCCGCACGCCCACTTTCAGTCTCTTGGTGTCAGACGCCCGGCGATGCGCCTCAAACTTCAGTTCCAGGTCGTACAAGCACGGCTCGCCGTATCCCGACGGCCACCAGAGTTTCGGGTTTCGCAGCCGCAAGGCCGAATGCGTGGAAGGGTCCAGCTTGACGGTGCTTCTGCCGAAGGCTTCCAGCGTGACGTGCTGCCTGAATTTCGCTCTTCCGATGCGTCCGCGCAGGGTGCCTTTCACCCGCTTGGGTGTATGGTTTGCGAGTTCGATTTCGATGCTCACGTCCGCGTGCGAGGTATCCGGCAGCGGCAGCGTGGTGGTAACAAATGGATTCGCGATGGTTACGGGGCCGCTGAAGGTGAGATAGACGCTATTCCAAATCCCTGTGTTTCGCCCGCGAATGGTTGAAATCCAATCCCAACCCACAGAAGCATGGAAAGTGGGATTATCGAGCCCGAGCGCGCCGCCGTTGCGCCCCGCCGCAGCAAGCGTTTTCTGCTTAACACTTCCCGGCGTGTCGTTCTTTATAATGCGCACAGCCAGCGCGTTCATCTGTTTCCGGCCCGGCAAAAGATGCTCGGTCACATCAAAGCGCCCTCGCATAAAGCCGCCCTCGATCCGCCCCAGCCTCGCGTCATTCAGGAAGATTTCCGCTTTCCAGTTGATCCCGTCAAAATTCAGCCACGCGCGCTGGCCTCGACGGAGTCTTGGCGACTCAAACTCCGTCCGGTACCAGAAGTCAGCGTAAAAAAACGAATCCGAGATGAACAACTGGTTCCGGCTGTAATTCGGATCGGGAATAGCCCCGACATTCAAATAAGATGTGAGGACAGTTCCCGGTACCGTGGCGACAATCCAGCCCTTGTCGTCAAACCCCGCCTTCGAGATCGCTTCCGGGCCGGCGCTCACCAGCGAGTCCCGTTGGAGCCGCCAATTCCCTCCGGCAAGTTCTATCCGCCCATCGGGTCCGGCGGGCGGAGCCGGCTTCGGCTGCACCGTAAATCCGCCGCGTCCGTAAACTTCCATTTCACTCAAGATGTAGCCGTCTGCCGGCGAGGGACGAGTCATCAATACCCGCACATATCTTCCTCGCACGGCCTCAGACAGTTTCAGGTCATCTGTCTGGCTCGTCCCGCCGGGCAGCGGCCGAATGTCCCGCCAGTTTTCAGCGTCATCGGAAACCTGAAGCGAACCTTCCGCCGCCTTGGCAATCCAATACAGAACGACGCGGTTGAACTCGCAGGACCCTCCCAGGTCAACGTAAACCCACTCTTCGCCCAGGCCATGGCTCTTCCAGGCGCTGGTAAAGTTGTACGGCCCGCCCACCTCCACTCTTTGATTCCTGTTGAAGAAGGAGACTTTTTCGATCTTCCACTGAACGCCGAAGTCTATCCCCGCAGAACTTGTGACCGTGCACTCCATTCGATAAAAGCGGCTTTGCGAAGCGGGACTGAGAGGAATGGACGGATTGAACCAATATCCCCACCGCAAAAGCTCCTGCCGTCCTCCAGGTGGGGAAGGTTCCGGCCCTTTCACGGCGCCGGCAGTCTTCCAGTTCCAGCCGTCGTCAGAAACAGATACGGCAAAACTCACGTCCGCCGGCGCCACATTCCTGGCGTTCAGCGCAATCAGCAGGTCAACGCGATCGATTTCCGGAACGCTCTTCCCTCCGCCCAGATACACCTGCACCCAGGGGCTTGCCCCTCTCAGTTCAATTCCGCTGGTCGCGTTGTGATCCAGAAAGAATTCACGCTCGTTCCTGGCGAGCGCGCCAAACAGGCTCGTTGAGGTTTCCACCCAGTGGGGAAGGTGCGCGTGCTTGATGCCATCGGTAAGGAGCTGTGCGGTCAGGTTGTAGTCGTAGCTGCTGGAATGATATGCAGGGCGAAGCAGCGCCAGGTTCCGGTAGGTTGTGCCGGTTTCCGCCGCCAGGGTCGGCGCAAAATTCTCATGGGGATCTCCCGGATACACGCCCACGCCTCGCGTGTATTCGGCCCCGTTCGCCACGGATGCCACACCGGCCTGCGTTTCGCCGGCCTGGGCCATCGTTGCTTTAAAGGAGGAGGGATCGGCTGCGAGCGCTAATTTGTGCAAGTCGCCCAGCGCTGCCGTGACCCCGGCAATCGTCCTCTTCAGAAAAGTCCGCCGCGAACTTGCCGGCATTTTCATCGTTGCCTCCCGGAAGGCCCGTAGTATACACCTGAATCCCCGCTGCGTTGGCGGCATAGAACCCGACTCGGCGTCAAAGCGGCCCGCTGCGGCGCGGGGAACTTCCTTGTGATTTCAAGCGTTCCGCCGCCGGACGCTTTGACAACCTTCCGCCCGGCAGCTTACGATGGCACAGGCGCCGGGTTCAACTTTTTCCGGGCTCAGGCGGCAAGCACCATGGACGACTTTTCGGAAACCGAAAAAACAGAATTGAAGGATACGCTCGACTCCGGCCCCGGTGGCGCGGAGGCCGGCGCGCTTCCCATCCAGGACGATCTTCCTCTGCCCTCGATTTCAAAGCGGGCGGCGCGGCGGCTGATCCAGCGGGCCACGGTGCTCGCCGGGCGCGACCGCAACGTGCGCCAGCACATCCGGGAAGCGAAAGTCATCACGCTCTGGGAGCTGGAAGATTGGCAATTCGAATGGACGGTGGTGATTGAGCGCGGTAAGGTACACTTTGACCGCCGCCCGGCGCGCGCGCCCGATCTGACCCTGCGCTGGCCAAGCGAGGAAGAGTTTTTCACGGCCTTGTGGGAAGGCCGTGATCCCATCGACTCTCTGCTTGTTGAAGGCGACCTCAGCCTGCGCCGCTATTCCGATCCCGTTTACAGCGCGTTTTGCCGGTTCATGCAGCAGGTTTTGCGCAATCCCTTCGATGGCGCGGACAATCCTCTGCTGTAAGCATTGCCCGGTCGAAGGCATAGCGGAGCAGGCAAGATTTAAGATTAAAGCCAAAAGCTTCACATCCGTTTCTCGCCGCGCGGAAGGCGATGTTATAATTTCAGCCCCTGCGGGATGCTGCCCATGGATACGGAATTTTCAAAAGACTGGGTTTCCACAACCTTCCGCGTGCGCTACGCCGAGACCGACCAGATGGGCGTGGCCTATTACGCGAATTACCTGGTGTGGTTTGAAATCGGCCGGTCGGAGTTCTGCCGCGGGCGCGGGTTCGAGTATCGCGACATGGAGCGGGACGACGGCCTTTGCATCATTGTGGCGGAAGCCAGTTGCCGCTACAAATCCTCCGCTCGTTACGACGATGAAATCGAGGTTCGCACCTGCCTGCGCCAGGTTCGCAAACGGGTGCTGGTATTTGGCTACGAGATTTACCGCCTGCAAGACCATCGCCTGCTGGCGGAAGGTGAAACCACTCACGTGATTGTCGACCGCGAGGGACATCCGAAGGCGCTTCCGGAAAAGTACCGCGAGTTCTTCGCCCCGGACGCCAAAGCGGGATAAAGAAAAGGCTCTGCGCGGGGCGGGCCGTTTCAAAAAGCCTCAAACAAGCGCGGCTGCGGCAAAATAACTCCGCCGGATCCGAGATGCTTTTCCATGCCACCCATATCCGCCACCATCATCACGCACAATGAGGCCGCGAACATCGCGCGCGCCATCCACTCGCTCGACTGCGCCGATGAAGTCGTGGTCGTCGATTCCGGCTCAACCGACCGGACGGCCGAGATCGCTTCCCATCTGGGCGCGCGGGTGGTCTTCCATCCCTGGGAAGGTTTTGCGGCGCAGAAGAACTTTGCCACAGCCGAGGCCGCGCATGACTGGATATTGAGCCTCGACGCCGACGAAGAACTCAACGAAGACGCGCGCCTGGCCGTTGCCCAGTGGAAAAAGTCGGAACCCTCGGCCGCCGCCTACCGCTTTGCCCGGCGGGCGCGCTATCGGGGCCGTTGGATTCTGCATTCAGGCTGGTATCCCGACTGGAAGGTCCGGCTCTTTGACCGCCGGCAGGCTCGCTGGGGGGGCGCTTACGTTCACGAGTCCGTCGAGACGGATCAGCGGGTTGAAACCCTGGAAGGTGAAATCCTGCACTACACCTGCGACACTTTTGCGGACCACGAAAAGCGCATCGAATTCTACACGGACCTTGCGGCGCGTGAAATGTGCGCTCGCGGCCGGCGAGTGAGTGGCCTGCGCCGGATGGTTCTTCCCCCCTGGACCTTTGTCCATTCCTATCTGCTGCGCCTGGGCGTTCTGGACGGCGTGGCCGGATTTCAAATTGCCTGGATGGCGGCGCGCTACGTCCGGCAGAAGTATGCAAAGCTTGAGAAGCTCAGAGCGGGTGGAGGCAAAGACCCGCTGTGAAGGCGCCCGAGACTCAGGAGTCTGACGCTCAATGACGAATAATATAAAGGACGGAATCAACGCTTTGTTATGTCTTTATTAATTGTGGCTCTGTTCGGATTGGTTTTTGGCAGCTTCCTCAACGTGTGCATCTACCGTTTGCCGCGCGCGGAATCGGTGGTGGTTCCCGGCTCGCATTGCCCGGGCTGCGGGCACTCGATCCGCTGGCGCGACAACATTCCCCTGCTCAGCTATCTGCTGCTCCGGGGCCGCTGCCGCGACTGCCGGACGCGCATCTCCCCGCTCTATCCGCTGGTTGAAGCTCTCACCGCCGCCGTTCTTCTGGCCGATTTCTCGCTCTTCGGCGCGACGCCCGAATTCCTCAAGAATGCCGTCTTCGCCATGCTCATCATCATCTTGATCTTTACGGATATCAACGAGCGCCGCATTCCCCACCCCGTCACCCTGTTCGGCATGGCGCTCGGATTGATCCTCAGCGGATTGATTCCGGTGGATAGCCGCCCGCTCGGCTGGATTTTGCGGCTGTGGGAAATCTTCCCGCCCGCAGTTCTGTTATCCGTCACGGGCGCGCTGGTCGGGGCGCTGGTAGGCGGAGGGCTGTTTTACGCGGTGGGCGAGGCTTTCTACTATCTACGCCACAAGGAGGGCCTGGGCTTCGGCGACGTGATGCTGATGCTGATGGTGGGAACTTTCCTCGGCCCGGCGCTCACCTTGCTGACCATCCTGCTGGGATCGGTCCTTGGAACGATCGTCGCCATTCCCTTTGCCATCGCCAGCCCGCGCTTCCGCGGCTATCACTGGCCCTATGGAACTTTTCTGGGCATCGCCGCTATTTACGCCAGCCTGCAAGGCGAAGCTCTGCTGCGCGCCTATCTCCAGTGGTCGGGATTCCGGTAATCTCGCGGCGCCGCAGGCGGAGCCATCTGCCATAAACACAACGACCTTTCCTTTGCACAAGGAAAGGCCGTTGTCTTCAATCGAACTGCGGCTGCACAAACTTTCCGGCAGGTTTCCCTGCCGCTTGCTGCTCCAGATGAAGCGAGAGCCTGCCTAAATCCAGCCGCTAAGTCTTGACTTACCTGCCAGGATGTCCCATGGGAGGTCCGCCGCCGTGTCCCATGCTGGCACCCATGCCGCCCATCGGGGCTGCGCCGCCCATGTGGCCGAAGCCGCCTTGGCTGCCTGCGCCTTGGGACCGGCCCATTCCCTGGCCCTGTCCCATACCTGGATGATTCCCTTGCCCCATGGCCTGGGCTTGCTGCGTGTGCAGTGTGCTCAGATGGTTGAGGGCGGTCGTCTGCCCGGTCTTGGAGACGTCGATCGCGTGCTGAATGTGCGGAACAGCTTGCGCAGGAACTTTACTGAGCAGTCCGTTAAGAACGTCGATATGTTTTTGGGTCGCCTTCTGAACGCGATTGTAGGCGTCTTCCTGCTGCGAGAGGCTGCCGTTGAAATGGCCCTGGCTAAGGGCGGTATTCAATCCTGACATGCCGCGGTCGTAGTTATTGAGCGCCGTCTGCAAGCCCGCTGAATTTCCGGCCTTGCCCTGTTTTTCAGCCTGTTTCAGATATTGCTGGTTCTGCTTCAACTGTTGCTTCACCTGCTTGAGCGTCAGCGTAGACTGATTATTGCTGGTTTGCTGCCCCAACATGATTGCGGGTCCCATAAGCAGCAAAGAGAAAACGCTGAGTACGCCGATCACCCCTAACTGTGTCAATCGTCGCATAGTCTCCTCCCTTCCTTGGAGCCCCCTCTCGCAGTCGGATGCTTCCTCCCATGCGAGGGTTGCCCCTGGTCGAGCCCCGGGATTGGCTATCCGCAGCCATATAATGCGCCACCCATAGACCTAAACCCCATGATCGCTAGCATACTGTTCATAATGCAAATTGGCAACAGGACTGAGGTACTGGCGCATCTGTCCATTAGGACGGTGCCATTCTCTCCAATAAATGGTATAACCTGCTACAAGGGGGAGCGCCATGCACAGACGCCAGCGTCATTGGGGAAAACAAGGAGATGCCAATATGGAAACGGTTGTTGAAGGTGTCCGTCGCCTCTGGGCAAGACTGGGAAGCATAGTTCAGCGGCCCCACGCCCTGGCCGCGGCGGCCGGCGGCCTTGCCCTGGTTGCGGCGGCCACGATGTTTGTTGCCTGCGGAGGTTCCAGCGGAAGCAGCAATGTGACGCCCCCTCCCGTACCGGCAATCTTAAATATTAATAATTCGACCAATCCCTCCAGCCCCATCAATCGTCAGATTGAAATCAACGGCAGCGGTTTTCAAAACGCGCCGGGCAAGGTGATTTTTACCCAATCTTCCTCCGGCATCACGGCCACCGTCACGCCCGATGCTTCAGGCTGGACGAATAGCGGCACGGTGGTCACGGTGCCCGCCGGCAACGGCACCAACAACTTTACCCTGCCGGGCGACGTCAACGTGACGGTCCAGACCACCGGAGGAACCAGCAACGCGATCAAGCTGACCCTGGTGCAAACCCTCACGTTCAATGTCAACAACGTGACCTGGACAACCACCATACCCCTGCCGACGGCTCTCGGCGGGCTTAGCGCGGTTGCCGTCCCCATCAGCGATACAAGCGCCTTCGTGGTTACCGCCGGAGGCAACGACGGGACCAATGACAGGAACACGGTGCTTTGCAACACGATCGCGACGGATGGCACAGTGGGCCCAAGCTGGACCAATATTCCCACCACCGCGCTCCCTGCGACCCGCGCATACGCGGCCATGGTGGAAGCTGATCCGGGGAACTCGCTGGTCTCGGCGAACTCGCGTTTTGTCTACGTCATCGGCGGACAGCAAACCTCTAGCGACGCGCCCGGAGGAACGAAGACGGTTTATGTGGCCAGTGTCAACACCAACAGCGGTGCGGTGGAAAGCTGGTCGGCCAGTTCCTCGCTGCCGGAATCGTTGGTGGGGCCGGCGGCGGCGCTATTCAACGGTTATGTCTACGTGGTGGGAGGCCTGCGCTCCGACGGGACTCCATCCCCTAACGTTTACTCCGCGCCGGTCAATGCCGACGGAACTTTGGGGACGTGGACGACCTCCCCGAACGCCTACCCGATGGGAATTTCTTTTGCCACGGCGTTTGGATTCGCGGGCAAGCTCTATGTCCTCGACGGTGACAGCGCCCATTCCACAACCCCCGATCAGGAAGGTAGCACCACTAGCGGCGTCACCAACGCGAATTTTGCCAGCGCTCTGAACGGAGTGGTCGGACCGTGGACCACCACGGCAACAACCGTTAAAAACCGGAAAAAGCACATCACCTGGAATGCCTTCGGACAAGTCATCAACGCGGAGGGCATCTATAACGGGCTCTCGCTGGAACTTGAACGGAGCGTGATTAACGCTGACAGCACGCTGGGCGCCTGGAACGGCATCACGGCCGTGAATGCCCCCGGCGCCAACGTCTACAACGCGGCGGCAATCGTAAGCCCGCTGCAATCCCCGACGGCTACGCCACGGTTCATCCTGATCGGCGGGCAGTCCGTGTTAAACCAGGCTCCCAGCATGACGGTCTTCTATAACAACGCGCCGTAAGATCGCGGCGCTTCCGGCTGATCGCCGAAGGGTGCAATTTCAGTCATTCTGCATCGTCTGATGGTGCCTCAGCCGGAAAGCGACCTCAACGATGATGCGCACGGCGACGGGAACGCCGGCGCGCTCGGCAGGCTTGAACTTCCACGTGCGGACAGCGTTGATGGCGCTCTGGTCCAAGCCCGAGCCGAGCGGCGAGCCATGCTCTTTTACGTCCGTCACGTCGCCCTTGGCGTCCACCAGAATCAACAGATCCACCGAACCTTCCAGGCCGCGAGTCCTGGCGGCCTTCGTATAGGGAGGCGTGGGCCTGTAGACAAGAACGGGAGGCGTGACCTTCTCGCCGCCAACCTGGTGAAGGCGCCCATTCATCAAGGTGGAAGCCGAAAGTGGTTTTCCGGGATGAGGAGCGGCTTTGTTTCTCCCGCCGCTGCTACGCGCGGCCGATGCGGCTGGCGCGGCTGGCTTGTTTTGGGCCTCGGGCGGGCTCAGGGCAAAGCGCACAATGCCCCTCTCCAGGGCTGCCTGCGTTGCCTCCGCCCCAGTCCACAGGATCGATCCCTTGGGGTCCGTCATCACACCCAGAAACCCGTGCGCGTTGCGCCACACGTTCAGAACCAGCGTCGCCTCGGAGGGCTGCTTCACCAGCGCAATCCCCCGCTTTGCAATATCCGCGCACAGGCGCGCCATGTCCACGCGGTAGGCGCCTGTTTTCTTGGCAGGTTTTATATAGATTCGGTTATGCGCCGCGGATGTTGAGGCGGCCGTTGCAGGAGATGCGGGAGGTTGCGACTTGGCATTAGCAGGCGGGTTCTGGGCGGCGGCCGTCTGTTGCCGGGCAAGCAGCGGCAGAGCCATCATCAAAAGAATTCCAAGGGCCGCAAGCCCGCGCCCGAGCTTCACCTGCCGAATTATGCTCATTTCCCCTCCCTTCACGCCCTGGAAAATTGTACAGCACGTTGCCCATGAACTCATGGAGTGTTTTGTTTCATTCAGAAAAGCACCGGCGGCTAAAAAACCGCAGCCTGGCGGAACGAGCGGCTCCCAAGGCGCAGATGGGCCTGCCGGAAACCGCCCGCAGGTTATTTCACTTGACAAACAGACACTAGTATGCTAGCCTTTTGGGGTGAGTTCAAGGGCGCGCCGCCGAGGCGCCTGCCGGAGGCCAAAATACTGGACGGGGCTGGAGTAAATGGAAATCAGGTTGGAAATGCTGGCCTTCGCAAGGTAAATTCCGCGGCCTCGCAGGAAAAAAAGAATTCTTTTTTTCAAAAACGAAGCTAGGAAGTTATTGAAAACAAAAGAGGGCTGTGGAAAAAACAGCCAAAACGAACCGAAAACGAAGCTAAAACGAAGCTAGCCAAGTTGTTGAAAACAAATGGCAGCAAAAAAACGAAGCGAAGAAAAACCGCCGCAAACCCCCTCGCCGGCCTCATACGGCCTAGCCTATTTTGAAGCCCAATCAACCCCCATTGCCGCCCCTTAGCGCGCCTCGATCAAGCGCCTGCCGATTGCGGGCTCTCAGGCGGCGTAGCGCGCTTCTTGCGGCCGGCTACGGCCACGTAAGCCGTCCCAACCAGCGCGCCCAATATGATGGTATACGCAATCCACATCACCAGCTGCGGGATCAGCGCAATCGCGAGATACTTCGGCCAGAAAACGGAGGGAACAGGAGCTTCCGGCGGCAAAGCGTCGTAATGCGTGCCCCATTGGCCGCGGATGGCAAAGAACATGACGATGGCTACGGGAATCCGCGCCGCGTAGGCATAGGCGATCAAGACCTTCGCCAGCGTCCGCCAAGGAATGAACTGCAACGCCGCGGCCGCCGCCATCACTCCGAGGCCCAGGACAATTCTGCCCCGGGTGTTGCCGGGCCCAAAGGCCAGAAATCCGCCAGCCAGAAAGATGACCACGCCAAGCGCCGCAACCGCGAACGCTCTGCCGTAGCGCACCGGCTGCCGGCTCAAGCGCGCGATTTTGACGGCGAAATAGGGGCCAAAAAAGATGGGCAGCCAACTGATGCCCACAATCGCTCCGCCGCCGCCCGCGGAACGGCTGAACAACACGCTGGGCCAGTGTTGCAGCTCGCCGAGCAGCCGCAGCAGGGTGACGGCCAGCGTGATCACCGCCGGACCCGTAATCAGGCTTGCGACACAAACTTTCGACGGTTGGGAAGAATCTGCCATGGGCTCCTCCTTTGGGTGCAGCATAGAATCAAAGGGCTTGAGACACCCGCACCGGACCGGACCCATCAAACATCTGGTGGGATTCTAGCCGATTTCGACGGCGGCTGCCAGCGGCTTTCAAGTGTTGCGCGCCGCGCCCGCCGGAAGCCGGGGTCAACCATTTATTTTCCGTTCGTCCTTTTTCCTGTTAGCATGTCTCCCGCGGGGCCGCGCGGCCCCGGACAGGATTCAAGAAAGCACGGCGCCCGGCGCAGGCCGCGGTCGCCCCATGGAGGAAGAGGCAATGCAAAAATCACTGATCATGGCTTTGACGTCAATCATGATGATGGCGTCGCTGGGCACGGCGGCGCAGAGCAATTCCGGCAAAGTCCGCTTTGCGGTTGTGGGGCTTGAGCACGATCACATTTGGGGCATCCTGCGGGAACTGGCCGAGGTTCCTCAGGCGCAACTGGTGGCCGTCGCGGACCCTAATCCCGAGCTGATCGAGAAGGCCAAAGGGCGCGTGCCGGCGGGCGTCAAATTTTATTCCAACTACATCACCATGCTGGACCAGGTAAAGCCCCAGGCGGTGATCACCACCACGGCGACTTACCTACATTATCCCGTGGCAAAAGCCTGCGCCGTGCGGCACATCAACGTGGAAATGGAAAAGCCCATGGCCACCACGGCCGCCGACGCCCGCGCCATGGAACGCCTGGCCAAGGCCAACCACATCAAGCTGATGGTCAACTACTTTGACAACTGGCTGCCTTCCTTCCAACAGCTCCACGCGGACGTGAAAGACGGAAAGATCGGCCCCATCCAGCAACTGATTTCGCAGAACGGCCACCAGGGGCCGCGCGAGATTGGCGCTTCCAAATGGGCCAACGCGTTTCTCTACGATCCCGTCAAGAACGGCGGCGGCGCGCTGACGGATTTTGCCTGCTACGGCGCGGCTCTCTCCGTCTGGCTGAAGGGGCGGCCCACCAAAGTCTTTGCGCGTTCCCTGAAGCTCAAAGTCAAACAGCACAACAAGGTGGAGGATGACGTCGCGGTGGTGCTGGAATATCCGAACGGCACGGCCCTCATTGAGCCCTCCTGGGACTGGCCGTTTTCGATGGAGCGCATCCAGGTGTTCGGGCCCGGTGGCAGCCTGATGGCGCTGACCAACGCCTTGCTTTTTCGCGCCGCCAACACCCGGCCCTCCACCACGACAGGCGACGGGGAGCCCGTTGCCCTTCCCTCGCCGCCCCAAACCCAAACCAATCCCATCGCCTACTTCGTCGATTGCATCCAGCACGACAAACCGATAACCGGAATGCTCTCCGGGCGGCTGAACGTGACGGTGAATGAAATTCTGGACGCCGCGAAAGAGTCGATCCGCACGGGCCGGGCGGTCCCCATGCCGGCCGAGTAGCCGCGGCGTTTGATCACGGACTCTCGAACCCGTAAGGGTTCGAGCCAACGACAAAGGAGCACCATGAATCGCAGAAAATTCCTGAGCGTCGCGGGAGGATCAGCCGTCACGCTCGGAGCCTTCAAGCTCGGCTTCAGCCAGCAAAAAGAGGACGGCCTCTCAACCACCGCGGACCTATCGGGTGAATGGGACTTCCGGTTTGATCCGGACGACTCAGGCGAAAAGCAGGGATGGTACCGCGACCGGCAGGCCGCCGGATGGAGCCGCATTCGCGTTCCGCTTTCCTTCAACGCGGCTTTTCCGGACCATGCCAATTATCAGGGCAAGGCGTGGCATCGCACCGTCTTCCGGCTTCCCGCGCCCGACAGCGGCGGGCGGACCCTACTGCGGTTTCTGGGCGTGGCGCTGCGCAGCAAAGTGTGGCTGAACGGCCAGCCGGTGGGCGAGCATCTTTTCCCTTTCACCAATTTCACCCTGGATGTAACCGAGGCCGCCCTGCCGCACGATTTAAACTATCTGGTGGTGATGGCGGACAACAAGGTTCTCGAGCGCGCCATTCCGGACACCAAGTGGACCGGCTGGTGGAACTGCGGCGGCATCAACCGGGAAATCTACCTGGAGCGCAAACCGCCGGCCTACCTGGAAGACCCTATTATCACCACTCGAATGGAAGGCGGAGAACACTGGAAGCTTTCGGTTCGCGTGCCGGTCCGCAACACAGCGGAAAAGCTCTCCGGTCGGCTCAAGATCAGCGTGCAAGATTCCGCCCGGCGCATCCTTTGGCGGAGCGAGGCTGCGATGCCGCTCGATCAAGGCACGGCATGGCATGAGTTCCACAAGACCCTGAAGAACGTGGCGCCGTGGTCGCCCGAGCATCCCTCGTTGTATTCCCTGCAAGTTGAGCTGATTCCGGACCAGGGCGCGCGCGACCAAAAAACGGCAAGCTTCGGCTTCCGGCAGATTGAAACTCGCGGGACGGAGTTCTACCTGAATGGAGAGCCGCTCAAGATGCGGGGCATCAACCGCCATGAGTTGTACCCGGGCAACGGGATGACGGTTCCGGCTTTCGAGACCCGCCAGGACTTTGAGGATATCAAGAAGCTGGGCTGCAACTTTGTCCGGTTGACGCATTACCAGCAGCACCCGCGCGTCTACGACCTCTGCGACGAACTGGGATTGCTGCTGTGGAGCGAGATTCCAGCCTGGCACACATCGCCCGCAACACTCAGCGACCCGGAAGTCTGGAAGACCTACGGCGCGCCCCAGCTTCAGGAAATGATCGAGCAGAACCGCAACCATCCCTCCGTCATCATCTGGTCGGTGGGCAACGAATTCCATTCCAACATGCCCGCCGTCGCCGGATACGTCCGCGAGGCCACCCGGTTCGTCCGCCGGCTCGATCCCACTCGCCTGGTCACCTTCGCCTCCGACCAAAGGATGAAAGATATCAGCTTCGATTACGTGGACTTTATCGCCCTCAACGAATACTACGGATGGTATTACGGCAACTTCGACGAGGTGGGTCCGATGCTCGACCAGGTGCACGCCAAGTGGCCCGGCAAGCCGATCCTGATCAGCGAATTCGGCGCGGGTTCGGTCCTGGGCCGGAGGAATCCTCAAGCGAATGATAAGAGCCGCGATTACAGCGAGGATTTCCAGGTCCTGCTGCTCACGTCGCACCTCCGCCAGATGCTCGATCCCAAGAGGCGATCCTTCATGGTGGGCGAGACCATCTGGGTCTATAACGATTTTGCCTGCCCCGTGCGCGGCTTCCATCCCAAACCCCCACCGGGCTACGAGCACATCAACGTCAAAGGAATTGTCACCCGCCAGCGCGTGAAAAAGCGGGCCTTTTCCGTTGTCCAAAAGATTTATTCCGATGCCGCCAAGGATTAAGGCGCTCAGCCGGCCGTCTGCGGCGTTGGCGGCCCTAGGGCTTGGGTGCGGAGGTGGGAGTTTTCTTCTTGCGGAAGAGATTGGTAATACCATGGATGAGGTTGCGGGAATTGTTTTGCTGGCTGCCTGTAGCGGGAGAAGAAGAACCTCCCTGTCCCGATCGGAGGCTGAACTTGGGATGATCCAGGGTTCCCCGCAGGTCAAACGGAAACGCGAGCTTGCCATTTGAAAAAGTTGCGCCCGAAACCGCGGACAGCAAATCCGTCAATCCCGTCTGTCTGGCGGCCAATTTCGCCACCCCGGTATAGTTCATTTCACCCGCACCCGCCAGCCCCATCGAGCCCGAACCGGCCACATCAAGATCGTTGCTGACAATCTTAATATCATGGCTGGTCAAAACTTGGTTCGCAATGTTCAAGTCCGTCGAGATCAAGGAGAATGCCGCAGGGTCGCCCGACGTGGACCCGACACCCGCCAGCCGCACCAGCTCCACCAGGTTCCGGCTGAGCTGCAAACTGGGCAGCTTGCCGTTGCGGATCGTCACCTGTCCCGTCCCTTCAAGCCCGCTCAGCGGATCGGACGTATGAACCGCTTGGCCCTCAACATCGAGATCGCCTTGCAGGGTGCCGGTCATCTTGCCCCGGGCGTTGGGAAACGCCTGGGCCAATTGCGCCACATCAATGTTGCTGAAAATCGTGCGGATCTTGTAGCCGAGATTTTGCCCGGAGAAATCAAAGTTCGCCTTGCCTTTCAGGGACCCGCCAGCCAGATTGAGCGTGAGCTGATCGAGGTACGCTTTTTGGGGGAGAACCCAGACCTGCGAATGGACGGAGGACGCCTGAATAGCTCCAAAGCGCAAGGTGTCAGCCGTGAAAATGCCGTGGGCGATGGGTTGAGGAGCCGTCTCCGCAGCATTAACGATCGTGGGAGATCCGATCAGGCTCATCAACGGCGGCTTGCCGATCATGGCGGCGGGAGCGCCCGAGGCGGTTGCGGCGCTCAAATTCACGTCCTGAAATCGGCAGGAAATGCCATGCACCTCAAAATAACTGGGGCCCGCCGCTCCCGAAGGAAGCAGATTGGCGATGGTGACGAGCCCGCCGTCAAGGTTGATCGTGGAGATGGTTCCCAGAGAAAACATCGCCGCCTGGGGTTTGGACGGGGCGGCGGCACCGGGCCCCGGGCTGGGAGGATTTTCAAAGTTCCAGCGGCCGCCCGGAGCGGAAAGCAGATGAATCGCCGGATCTTTCACCACCAGCGACTGGATCACGATTTTTCGATTCCACAACGCGCGGGCATCGAGAACGGCGTAAACCCGCCGCGTGTTGATGAAATCGCCCGAGGGAAATCCGGCGGGATTGCCCATCACAAAGTTGTCGACCTCAATGGCAAGATGCGGAAAAACCGTAAGCGCCAGGTGGCCGATGTGCGCCGGCTTCCCGGTTTTTTGCTCGAGCAGCGCTTCCACCTGCGGCCGGTAGCGATTGACATCAACAAGGCCCGGAACAATCCACAGGCAAAGGACCGCCAGCACCGCCACAACAGACGCGACGATAAGGAGAGACTTCTTTCCGTGACCCGTCATGAGCTACTCCTCTGGCGCTCCAGCGAGGGTCCGAGCCGCTCGCCAGCCGCTCCGGCGCCTAACCGATTGATAGAACTCGATAGCACAGTCCTATTCGCTTTCCGCCTTTTGAGAAGACGGGGTCTTGGCCTTCGCGGACGGAGTCGCGCGCCTAAAGGCCGCGGTGTAGTGATCAAAAAACGGTCTTTGAGGCGGAGCCAACTGAACTGTTTCGATGAATCCATCAATGTCGCTGCGTTCAACAATCCGGCGCGAAAGCCAGCCGGGAGGAGGTTCGAGGCCGCCGATGGGGTTGAAGTCGATTTCGGCTCCCGACACGTTGACGCGGTATCGGGTGATAAAGCCCGTGCTGGAATAGACCTGAAAAAGAAACGTATGGCCCGAAGGATCGCGCGACAAGATGCCGATGGAGGATTCTTTGGCGGCCGGCGCTTCTTTGGTTGCGGCCAGGGAGATTTCCTCCTTGAAAAGCATAACCCGTCGATCGAGACCGTAAGAAATGGAGAGATGCACTTTACCCGGGGGGCTGTGCCCGACGGTTTGGCCTGTCCAGTCACCCAGAAGCCAGACCATCGAAGAAAAATCCGGCTTGGGCGGCAGAGGAATCCGGTAGGTTGGACTCTTATCGCGGGCCGCAAGCGCCGCCGGGACAAAAAGAAGGAAGAGCATGAGGGCACGAAGCTTCATTTCACACCTGTCTGACAATTTTTTGACCGAGCCCCGTACACGAAACCCATATGGGAGCTTTCATGAAGAAAGATGCGCGCCTTGCCCATGCCGGACGCCCGCAGCAAATCAGCCAATTCCTCCCGCGTATAGGCCGCCCGCACGGAATCTTTGAAAAGCTTCTTCATAACGCCGGAATAGTGGCGTCCATGCCAGCGGACATGGAATGGTAAAGCCAGCCAAGAAGGACGCCGCAAATCGCGGACCAAAATCGTTCCTCCATCCCTGGTGACGCGGGCCATTTCCTCAAAGACGCTCCCGGGTGAAGCAAGATGATGCAACACCGAGTTCGACAGGACAAAATCAAAAGCTCCGTCGGAAAAACCGAGCCGGTTGGCGTCACCCTCAACAAAGAAGACACGGCTTGCCAGGCCTTGGGCCCGGACAGCGCTGAGCGCGACGCGAAGCATGGCTCGAGAACGGTCAACGCCCACGACCATCAGACGCGGACATCGAGCAGCAATCTTCAAGGCGATGCTTCCCGGGCCGCATCCAAGATCAAGCAGGAGGCCTGCAAGCTGCTGGCCGTCTTGCCCCAGTGAAAGAGCCTGTTCCACCAAGGTGTTGTCCAGCGCATCCAAGTGGCTCTGGCTCGAGGCCGAGGCGTAGGCGGCAACCTCGTCATGGCCGTCCATGACCTCCGGTTCCGGTTTGCGCGCCATTAAAGGCCATCTTCTCACAAAGAGTAATTTTAGCGCAAACCAGCCCCGACAGGAGTATCCAGAGTTTGGGCTCAAAATCCCGAGGGGCGCTCGGGCGCGGGCGGAATCGCAGGAAAATTACCGGGGCTCTGAAGGAAAACTGATTTCCCAGAATGAGGGATCGTCCATAATCTCGAATCCAAGTTCAATGCCGTGGGGAGTGGGCTTTGAAGACTTCCAGACGATGCGGGCATGCGCCGTCCGCTCCTTGCTCCTCATGCGAATCTCAATGGAGGTGTCAACCGCAATGTCCTGGCGAGTTCGCAGCATCCCCCCATGTAGGCTCAGCATCACCGTTTCAACGCTCTCCCACTCGCTTGAAGAAGAGGCTCCGAATTCCCCAATGAGCAAAGGCAACCGCAGCAGGATGCGGGCGCTTCGCCGCCGGGAAGGCTTAGGGGAAGATTGTGGCTTGCTCATGGGTCCGAATGCTCATTCCTGAAAGCTCAGCAATGCGCGTGCGGCATGCCGCGATGCTGCAAGAACCCCTTCCGGGTAAACATAAGCACAGCCTTGGGCCGCGCCTCTCCAGACTCCCAAGCGGCCTTTGGCAAGAACATGCACAACGATTTAGTTTTCGGCATATTTGAACAAGGAGGTTAGCTGCCAGCTCGGGTTGGAGCTATTTCCGCACCTTCCGGGACGACTTCCAATCCTTTGCGCCACCCTATCAATCATTGCAGGAGTGCGTGATGCGACTCAACCGTGCGAGCCGTTTGCAGGTTTTCCCTGACCAAAGCCCCAAGTTGCATCGCCGTTTGGACGATAGCTCATATATGCGAGGCCTTGACTGCGCCCCAAGGCGCAAACCTAAGTCCAACTGAGCCATGAGGGTCCGAGCACGTGAGCTTTATCAATTATGCTTCCCGCGAAATTAACTGCAAGATCGTTTACTATGGCGCCGGGCTGGGCGGCAAAACCACCAATTTGCAATGGATCTTTAACCAGACATCCAAGAGGTCGGGTGGCAAAATGATTTCCCTCGCCACGGAAACCGAACGAACCCTCTTCTTCGACTTCCTGCCCTTGGAACTCGGAACCGTGCGCGGCTTCAAAGCCCGCTTCCATCTCTACACCGTACCGGGGCAGGTGTTCTATGACGCCAGCCGCAAACTTATTCTGCGCGGTGTGGATGGCGTCGTCTTCGTTGCCGACTCCCAGGAAGAGCGCATGGACGCGAACGACGAAGCTCTTGACAACCTGCAAATCAATCTGCAAGAGCATGGATACGACTTCACAAAGATCCCCTACGTTTTGCAAATCAATAAGCGTGATCTGCCGAACGCCCTCCCCGTTGACGAACTGAAGAAACGGCTCATCAAAAAACAGGAGGCCGTCTTTGAAGCGGTTGCGGTGCAGGGCATCGCCGTGATGGAAACCCTGAAGGAAGTCGGGCGACAGGTTCTCGCTGAACTCAAGGGAGGATAAAACCTCAGCTTCCGCGCCGACGGCCTTCTTCAGATCTCTCCACAGGAAAATAAGCCTCGCCAGTTTGCATCGGGCAATGAGCGAACACTTCTCCCCCGGGGATGGAAGGTTCGCGCAGTCTATTCCAAATCCGCGGTGCCACAGTCGTATAATGGTCGGGGGTAGGTACCCATGCGCATTCTGCTGGTTGAGGATGAGCGCAAGGTAGCGAGTTTCATTGCCCGGGCCTTGCGCGAGAAAAGCTACGCCGTGGATGTTGCCGCAACCGGAGAACAAGGTCTTGAGCTGGCGGCTACCGAGCCTTATGATGCAATCCTGCTGGACGTCAGGCTCCCCGGCGTGAGCGGCATCGAGGTTTGCCGGCGCCTGCGGCAGCGCGGCACCGAAACGCCGATTCTGATGTTGACGGCGCGAGGCCTTGTTGAACAGCGGGTGGAAGGGCTGAATGCCGGCGCAGACGATTATCTGACCAAGCCTTTTGCCCTGGCCGAACTTGAGGCGCGCGTTCGAGCCCTCATCCGGCGGGGGTTCGGCAAAACCGCGGCAACCCTCCGCTGCGCGGACCTTGAGCTCGACCGGCATCGCCGCAGAGCGAAGCGCGGGGAATCAGGGATTCCGCTGACCTCGCGGGAATTCGCCTTATTGGAATTTCTGATGTTACACTCCCCGGACCCGGTAACCCGCAGCGAGATTGTCGACCACGTCTGGGACTGCCATTTTGACAGCGAGACCAATCTTGTGGAGGTTTACATCAACCGCCTGCGCCAGAAAATCGACCAGGACCACAGCCCCAAGCTGATCCGGACGGTCCGCAGTCTGGGTTATTCCCTTGGTTCCGAGGAATGATGCACGCTTGGTCTCTCCGACGCCGGATGATGCTGATGTTCTGTGCAGTCGTGGGCGTCTTGCTCACCGGATGCTTTGCGGGCTTCTACGTCCTCCTCTCCCGGGAAGTGCACACGCAGTTGGACCGGCAACTTTTGGAAGCTGCGCGCCCCGTCATCTCCGACCTCGTCACCGACCCCGCTGATGAAGACGACGTCAACCAACTCAATCTTCCCGGCGAATATTTTGAGTTGGTCGATTCTTCCGGGAACATCCTTCAGCGGTCGAAAAACCTTCAGGCGGGAGTGCTCGACCGGGGCGCCATCCCCTGGGCCGGGTCCCGAACAGTCTTCTGGACTCTCAATCAACCAGGCCGCGACAGGTTAAGACTTGCGGTCATCCCCTTCCGCCGGGGGAACCAGCAGGAGTTATTGGTCGTGGCGGCGCCAACCCTTACGGCGGACCGCACTCTGGGGACTTTTAGAGGAATCGCTCTGGTCTTGCTGCCTTTGAGCCTCTTGGTCACCGCCCTAGTTTCCACTTGGTACGTCGGCAAGAGCCTGACGCCGATCGCAACCTTTACCCGGCACGCGGAACGCATGACGGAGCAGGCCGCGAACTCGAACCCCCAGGAATTGTGGCAACCCCTTCCCGTCACCACGCCCCGCGATGAACTCAGCCGGTTGGCGGAAACCTTCAACCGGCTTTTTGACCGTGTAGCTTCATCGCTCGGCCAGTTGCGCCAGTTCGTTTCTGACGCCTCGCATGAGCTTCGGACACCCCTTTCAGTGCTACAGGGCGAAACGGAACTGCTCCTCACCGAGCCGCGTGAACCCGAGCAGTATCAGGAAGCTCTTCGGGTGATGGATAACGAATTGAAAAAGTTGGGCCGGATCGTCGAAGGACTGTTCACGCTCTCCATGGCCGACGCGGGGCAACTCCGGCTGGCCAGCGAACCGCTCTACGTCAACGAAGTTCTGGAAGCAGCCTGCGTGCTTCTGACGCCGCTGGCGCAGACAAAGCGCATCGACATCGAACGCGAATTAAATCAGGATTGCCCTTATCTGGGCGATGAGGTCTTTCTGCGGCAGATCTTTGTGATCTTTCTTGAAAACGCCATTAAGTATTCTCCGCAGAATACTTCCATCAAGGTTCATTTAGAGGCCACGGGCCGAATGGTTTCCGTTCACTTTCGGGACCAGGGCATCGGAATCCAGCCCCAGAATCGCTCCCGCATCTTCGAACGCTTCTACCGGGTCGAACAACCCGGCTACTCGGAAGCGAAACCGGGCGAAACCCCGAGCGGCGGGCTGGGACTGGCCATCGCCCACGCCATTGCTCGCGCCATGGGGGGATCGATTGATTGTGTGAGTGAATTGGGGGCAGGCTCAGTTTTCACGGTTCACCTGCCCCTCCATCAATAATCTGGAGCGGGTTCACCCCGCACGGCCGAGGGCAAAGACCCGTGGCTTGTAGCTCGTGCAGCCAGCCTGCGGCAAAAGATCTTCCTCAGTTGCTAGCTCTTCGAGTCTGCCGTGCCAGTTAACTCAAAAAAGTGGTGCCCGATAATCGCCAGAGTAAAGGCTTTATCAAGGTGATGCCGATGGCGGTGCAGAGCGCGACCCATAAATTTCCAATATTCTTTGCGGTAGCCGCTCCGCAGGCCTTGCCGCCACAGCGATCGAGCCACCGCCAGGACATCGGAGAAAACGATGGGAGGGCTTGCGGTGGAACCAAGGTGGGAAAGAAAAGTCAGCACCCGGTTAAAGTACTCTCCCGGATAATAAATCGTGCTCAGAATGTTTCGGTAGCCATCGAGCAGTTCCTGGGTATCCATCCGGGGGATAAAATTCATGTCGAGAAGCGTGTTGTTGCCCAGGCTCTCCTTCAGCAGCCGTCCCTCGGACTTCAGGCGTCGCCAGAGTTGGGTGTTGGGGAGGGCGCTGAGAAGTCCCACCATCGAAATGGGGATTGCAGCATCACGGATAAACTTAATCTGCTGCTCAAAAATGTCCGGGGGATCGTTGTCAAAACCGACGATGAAACCGCCCATGACCTCAAGCCCGTAGGACTGGATCAACTTGACGCTCTCAAGGAGGTCCTTGCGCAGGTTCTGGAATTTGGTGGTTTCCTTCAGGCTTTCTGCTGAAGGGGTCTCAATGCCCAGAAAGACGCTGTTGAAATGGGCGTCATGCAAAAGCTGAAGAAGCTCCGGGTCCTCGGCCAGATTGAGCGAGGCTTCCGTCAGCAAGGAGAAGGGATACTTATGGTCCCGCATCCACTTGACGAGCACCGGCAAGAGCTTTCTGACGTTCTTCTTGTTTCCAATAAAGTTGTCATCAACCAGGAACACTCGGCCGCGCCAGCCCAAATTGTAAATCTGGTCAAATTCCGCACAGACTTGCTCGGGCGTTTTGGTCCGGGGACGCCGCCCATAAATCTCAATAATGTCGCAGAATTCACAGGTGAAGGGGCAACCGCGGGAATACTGAACGGCCATGGCGCTGTACTTCTTCAGGTTCACCAGACTAAGGTCGGGCAGCGGAACATGGGTCAGATCGGGCAGGGCGGGCGCTTTGTAGTGGGCGCGTAGAGAGCCCGACTCAAGGTCCTGAGCCACCTGGCTGATAAGTTCTTCGGCTTCGCCTTCGACAACGCAATCGGCGCCGGAGGTATCGGGACTCTGGGCGCTTCCGATCGGGCCGCCCACGATGGTTCGCAGCCCACGCTCCTTGCACCTTGCGATAACACCCTTCATGGAAGGCCCTTGCACCATCATGCCGCTCAGGAAGACGATGTCGGCCCAATCAAGCTCCGCATCCTTAAGGGGGCACACGTTCAGATCGACGGCACGCTTCTCCCACGCGGCAGGCAGAAGCGCTGAAACAGTCAGAAGTCCGAGCGGAGGGTATGCCGACTTCTTACCCTGGAACGGCAGCGCGTGCTTGAAACTCCAAAACGTATCCGGAAACTCAGGATAAACCAGAAGTACCTTCATACCAAAAAACCTGCCTTTCTATCCGCCAATTGGGTTATTCCCAGGGCTCTGCTTTCCGTAAAGTGTATCACGAATAGCATCCACGTGTTGGATCATTCCCTAACGGCCGGCGCTGCAAACTTTATGAAACAACTCATTCGACTTTCCGCGGCATTTTCACCCTGTCGAGTCATCATGGAAGCGCCCGCCGCTACGGCTCGCAAGATGGGCTTTGGACCGTCAACGTTCCTTGGCGGAGGGTTCCCTTTCAAAACCGGCGCACTCAAGCACCGGGAGCCGTGGATAGCGGGGAAAGCGGGAATCGTTTGCCGACCGCCCGCACAAATAAAAAACCGATCCGCGATTGGAAGAGATGACGCGCTGGTGCCGGCACTCACCGCAAAGCCCGGCGGGAGGGCGGCGGGCATTCTGTGGATTCTCAGGTGAACGTGTCACGAAAGCGAGCAATGGGCCAGACCCCGTTTTTCCAAGTACTGCTGATGATATTCTTCAGCCCGCCAGAATTCCGAGGCCGCCACGATTTCCGTCACGATGGGCCGAGGGTAAATCCCGGCTCGTTCAAGGACTTGTTTGGAGGCAAGGGCCCGGGACTCCTGATCCGGCGAATGGTAAAAAATCACGGAACGGTACTGAGTGCCGACGTCCGGCCCCTGGCGGTTCAGCGTCGTAGGATCATGCAAATCCCAAAAGATGCTCAGTAAAGCGTCGTAAGAAACTTTCTCGGGATCGTACTCGACCTGGACAACCTCCGCATGGCCCGTCCTGTCGGTGCACACATCACGGTAAGTCGGGTTGTCCAACGCTCCCCCCATGTATCCAACCGCCGTTGAAGCAACACCTTGAACCTGCCGGAACCTAACTTCAACACCCCAAAAACATCCTGCCCCAAAAGTTGCCTTTTCCATTGTGCTCCCCTTTTCGAGAACCGGAACGAACCCGGACGTTGCCACTACCCTTCAAGCCAGTATTTCGCCTTTGAAGGATATATGCAAGGTCCGTTCTGTGGAAAAGAATAAAGCCATCAAGCCTGCTGGAACCGACGGGAATCAGGCACTCCAGGGCCAGGATTGAAACGGCAAAGCCGTTCCTCCGGTCCCAGCGATCCATCCCACGCGCCCCGGAGTTCTTGCTTTTAGTCCTCATCGCCGCGCAACGGATTCCCGTTTCACTGATATACTGGAGGAGTATAGTTGCTTGACACGGAACCCTGGCGGTTCCTATAATTTTTTGGTAACGTAGTAATCCCATTTTTTTTGGGCGGGAATAACTCAGTGGTAGAGTGCGACCTTGCCAAGGTCGAAGTCGCGGGTTCGAATCCCGTTTCCCGCTCCAACTAGGCGCGGTACCCAAGTGGTAAGGGAGAGGTCTGCAAAACCTTTATGCGGGAGTTCGATTCTCCCCCGCGCCTCCAATCCTTTGAACAACTTCCGAGCAAAACCCGCCATCCTTTGCATCGCCTCAATTTCGCTGTAAATCTACGGATTTTTCGCTGGTTCTACTGAAGAGTCCCACGAAAAGTCCCACGAATAAAATGAGCCGCGAATTTTCAGTTAGAGTGTCGCCGGAGTTGGCGCAATGGGTTCGTTCTCAAGGCACATCACCGACACGGGTGCTCGCGGGTATTCTCCGCGCCGTCCAGGACGGACGCCTCAGTGTCAAGAGCCGTGACCCTGGCCCTGGCGCTGAACGCTTCACAGTGCGCGTTCCTAAATGGGCTTTGTCGTATGTCCGGGAAGCTGGGCATTCACGTAAGCCTTTGGTCGCTATCCGCCGGATTTTTCAGGCGGGCTTTGAATCGAGTAAGGCTCCGTCTTTGGATGCCCCGAAGGTGGAACGTTCCAGGGCATACCAAGAGTCGAGGGCAATCGAGAAAATCGCTCCTGTGCCCAATGCGGGCCAAATTCGGCCACATTCTCGGGCTCTCCCCGTCCTAGCCGGCTCGGATCGGCTTTCCGGGCCATCCCTGAAGCTTTCCCGTCGCCCTAGGAAGGTCAGTTGGCGAACGCTTGACGGGCAGATCATCGAAGCGAAAGCCTCCCCGTTGGTCGGCCCTGGTCGGCACTTGGAGCCGGTCGCAACGGTGCTTCGGGAACGCGGGGCTTTGGTTTTTGGTGCACCCGGCATTCGCTGGCCGGGCCTTTAGTCAGTTAGCAGTTAAATCTTAATTGGAGGAAATATGGAAACGAAACAGGAAGTAAAAACAAATGGTCAGCCATATCGAGGACAAGATCGGCGGCGGCCCGAAAATGCCCAGCTTCGGCTGGCAGTCGAGGCGCGTCTGATTGCCGTCCGGCGACAACGGGAAATTGACGCTACCGAGGAAGAAAAATCAGAGAAGCACAAGAATTCGGACCGAGACTTTCTAAACCTCATCTAACGACTGCGGCGAAGTCGCGCGACAAGTCGCGGTTTTTTAGTCGCGCTCTTGCATCGTGGAGTCGCGCCTTTGTATCTGCTAGTGTGTGATCGGCGCAACTCTGTGCGCGACAGAGCCGCGCCTTTTCGGGCGGAAAATCACGTGCGAAAAAGGGCTTTTAACGAGCTAAAGCGGGAAACTCTGGCGCTGTTCGAGGCCAGCCCAGAAGGGTTGCAGCCCCAAGCCTACGCTTGGCAGATCGGGAAGTTGCCCGCACGGGCGGCTTACTCCTACCTAAAAAGGCTATGGCGTTGGGGCCTTCTCGTCCGGCGAGAGCGGCCCGTCCGCTATCGAATCAGTCAGCGGGGCCGGGATCGGCTCGCTTGGTTGCAAAATATCCGAACCTAATGTCCGCTCACGAAGGGGACTATTGCTCAGGATGGCAGACTGTCCCCGGTTGAGAGCATAGCCGAATTGTTTCCTCGCGCAGTACTTTGATTCGCTCAGAATCAATGGGGTGATCTTCAAGAAAATTCGCAATGATAGAATTGATTCCGCGTGCCTGGTTAGGATAGTACATTTCCAGGCGGCCCAAGACCGCTCCGGCTGCTAAGGGATTGAATCGAGCACCCCACATGGTTTGCAGCCCGTAAAAATCCGCGTCCTCTTCGCAGATTTGCTGGGCCTGGTTTTGCGCGTGCTGAGGGAACAGAAGGACTTGGTTCGCTCGCGCATGGAGAGATGCGCAGTGAGCAGCATCCTGAATATGTCCAATCTCATGGCCAATAATAAAAGCCTCCTCGTCTGGGTCGTAATTCAGAAACTTCGCCATTGAATCAAATGCGAGGACGGCCATTACTCCATTCCTTGTGACCATCTCGGAATTGATTTGGCGGTTGTGAACCGGCACGATTGCCCATGTATGGCCAAAGCCCAGAGGCAGGGCTATCCTGTTTCCCTTGGTTAAGCGTATGGCCACACACATAATGAAGTTGAAGTCCTTGCGGTCGATTTTAGGCGCAATTCGTTCGCGGTTCGTGTCGGTCTCCGAATCTGTGAGGATGCGCGGGTCATTGCAGGGCAGCTTTCCGCTGATCACATCTTGGGTACTGATTTCATTCGGTGCTTTCTCTTCTTGTGATCCCTTCCTAAGCCAATCCTCAAGAACATAACCGATAGTACCGTTGCTAGCCCTGACCTTCGCAAATTGCCCTTCTCTAGTAAGAACCGTTACTTTCTCACCGCACGCCAGCATTGCACTGGGGGGTTTTTGGTAGAGCGCACTATCTATTGAGGTGTACAATTCAACTTCCTTGCCACTTCCTTCACAAACTCGAAATTCATCGTCGCCAAGAGTTCCAGATGAGGCGGCATTCGGGGCTGAAGGCATGGGCAGATTAAAGGCGGGTCCAGTGCTTGGTGCTTGCGGGACACCCTTCAACGGAGATCCCCACTTGGCATTCCCCGTCATGACCGGAAGTTTTAGCTCTGGTGGTCCCAGCATGACTTGCGGGGCCGAAGGGATGACCGGATTAAAGACGGGAAGTGTTAACCTTGGTACTTGCACACTTTTCGTGGCTTGCGGCGAAGGTGTTTGGAAATGCGCTAATGGCGCTGAATGCGCTGGCTCTTCCTTCCCCGTGGTCTGGTTCGGACTCTTGACCATCGCTAGGATTACCGTCTCCGGGACTCCTGCGGACTTGAGTTCAATGAGCGCGGCAGGCGAAGTATCGAAGGCGCACGCGGATGCTTGTATCTTGGCGATGATGACATCCGGGGAAAGCCCCGCCTTTACCATCCCCGAAATATCCTTGTTGGTTAGCTCAGCCTCAGAGGATGCGGGCGGCGAATTTCCGCTGCCTTTAGCCCGTCCGTTAGAGGCAACCAAGGTTCCCGCAATCAGAAGGACTATCGCTAAAATAATCCGTTTTCGACTCATGCATTTCCTTCCTCTCCAGTGCTGGGATGCCTTGTTGCCGGTTCGCTATTCTACAACGGGAGGCATGTTGAGGCAGTTCTCCCCTACTCGAGGTAAAGCCCTTCTCTTACGGGCGCGTCCTGGCGCGAAATTCCGGCCTGTTTCCGGGGTCGTCAGGGAATCGGCGGACTTCGAGGCCGTTAAAACTGCTTCGGAATTTCCCCTAGAAGGTCTAACCAAGAGGATTGTAAATACTCGATCCTTTGGTGTTGGTCGATATACACACCATACTCACCTTTTCCGGGGCCGATCTCACGAATAGTGCCGGTGTGTTGCCTGAAGTCAGCAGGTGCGCTGTCCTTTCCGATTACCCGATCACCTATTGAAAACCTTGGCTTGCGTCCGCGCTCTGCTGCAACTGACATATAGAGACCTTCCTTTCCGACTCACTGCGGGTCTGTTTGGGATCGCCTCTTGCTTTCCGCAATTTCTCTCGTATTGTGCTCCGTGTCGATAACTACGAGCATCTGCTGGGCGTTCAGCACCATCTTCAGTCCGCTTCCATACCACCACTGACGGAAAGCTAGGCTTAACACTGTGGGCAGAATTAGACCGAAAATCATCATCATTCCAAAATGATTCGCTAGCGCCTGGAAAAACATCGGGGCCTGGCTCGGGTCAGCCCCGCTAGCTTTGAGTGTAGCGGTAACATCTGCTTCTGCTAGGATTCCCGCTTGAGCTTTGGTGAGAGGGCGGTTGTGCGCCCGGATTGTACCTTGATGCGCCCGGATCGTGGCAGCTTGTTGCGAAATTTGGGAATCATGCGCCTCGATTCTGGCGGCGTCTCTGGAAGCAAAGAGGCTCGTCAAAATGATCATTCCCAATATCGAGCACCCGAGTCCGATCGAGACGGCAAGAGCCGTAGCGTGCTTCATCCGCGCTCGCCCTTCGCGTTCTCTCTTTGCGTACCACTCGTATGCTTCTGGATAGCGTCGGGCCGTCTCGGTGTCGTTTGGCAAGTTCATGTTTCGTCCTTGCTACCGGAAACCCGCTAGATAGCGTGCCCATTCCGGCAATGGCCGGGCGTCTGCGTTCTCTCGGGTAGTCTTTCTTCGTTGCTCATCGCAAATGTTTCGTGACCGGCTTGGGCTAACTCTTCCGAGAGCCGCAATGGAATACGCTAGAAAATTAGCCTGAGCTTTCAAGCCTTTCAGGTTCCGGAATTTCTTCTCTCTGACCGTCCTTAGAATCAAGCGGCTTAGACCTGGAAAATACTCCCCGGCGTGCTGACCTGCGTGCTCTTCTAGTATCTTCCGAATTCCCTTTGCCGATTTTGCGTTCACAATCTGCCGGCCTATCCTCTCCCACAGCGTCTTTCCTAGATCGGGATTCATCCGATGGCGCTCCGCAATGAGGCGTTCTGCCTCTGGATCGGATGGAACCGAGAGTCCAGCTTCATACGTAGATGGAATCGGTTTGCCTAGAATCCCCCGGTAGTGTTCTGCGCGGCCAAGAATCTGCGGGTACTCATTCTTCGAGATGGTAGCGGGATGGCCTCCCGGATGCTTGTCAAGGGGAAAATCGCCATTTTGAGTTTTGGTGGAAAGATTTCCCTTTTCTCTCATCCCGCTATCGGAGTTATGAGGGAAGCCATTTTCAGGTTGATTTGCATTTCGGTCAGCATTCATGCGGGTGCGCTTCGACTTTGGGCCTTCGATAGACGCGGTGGAGTTATGGGGAAAACTGTCTTTCTTGGCGTGGGGCTTTGACCGTGTTCTTCCAAAGCCGGGGTGATAATTGCCTTGCATGAAAGGGAGTCTACCTCTTTCATGACGGGAGATCAAATGGCATCGCACCGATTATCAGCACAAGACCGAATCAAGGGATTGCGGAAGGGCATTCGGGTTCTTAGCCGCAAGCGTGGCGGCCCGAAATGGCTGATTCCGTCAATGCGGAGGGAGCTTAAAAAACTGGAGGCGCAGACGCGCCGCTGAAAACACGAAGGGCCGCCTGCAAGCGGCCCCGAAAGGAACTTTTTCTCTTGGACTCATTCAAATTTTCTCCCACTCTTTCCCCAAAGTCAAGAGGGCTTCGGCCCGAAGGCGCGGGCGGCAAGTGCGGGCGCTGTTGGACTGACAGACCAAACATCCCGCGACTTATACGGCACGCGCCTTCCGGTCGGGGCTTTCGTATCTTTTTGAGGCCGCCGAATGCCGGTATGGATTCAAAGAGTCTGTCCAGGAAGAGGTGTAGGAGAAACCTGGGTTTCTCCACACAGGCGGCGCGGACGCGGTGCGCTACCCCTTTTATTTATCACAGGCAAATAACCAATGCAGGAAACACAGCACAACACGGTAGAAGCTGAGGACGGATTGGAGCTAGTCCCAGACCAGGCGGAGTCTATCCATGCCCCTTTGCCGAGGATTAAGCAGTTACCGGGCGGCTGGTATCAGATTCCTTCCGGCCACACAGCGGGAGATTATTTCCCGGAGCATTTCAAGCAGCCGGAAGTTTCCGAGCATGAGGTTGACGCGGAGCCGGAAGAGAATTTAGAACCTGACCCTTATTGGGAGAAGTTGGGGGAGCGCGGCAACGGGGCACAAGCTCTGTTTGACGCTGGCCTCAAGAAAAAGGCTTTTCGGTATGCCGACTGTGAGACGCGGGCGGAAAAAGCCGAATGCTCGAACTTTCCGGGAGAGCACAGGTTCTTCAAGCGGGACCACTGCCTGAACCGTTTTTGTGCTTATTGCGGCAGGGTGCATCGGGCACGGCTTCAGGCTCATTATGAACCATTATTAGCAGGCTTTTTACGGGATCATGATACGCCTTCCGGTTATACGCTGGCCCGCGTGAATTTCACAATGCGCTGCAACGGTGAAGTGCCGACACGGGAGCAAGTCCGGGCTTTCAATCAAGCAGTGCGTAAGACGATACGCCGGGCCGTCCATAAGATTCTGAAGGTTCGGGCGGCGGCGGGTGACGAGTGGGCGGCTTCGGCGCTGAAATCCCGCAAGGCCACTTATGGGATTCTTTTTTCTGATGAGGTCGGCTTCGAGATTCGCGGGCACATACCCGATTCGGAGCGCGTTGCTCATGGCTTGAATCTTCATGCCCACGGGTCTTTCTATGGGCCATTCCTTCAAGAGTGGAAGAAGGGTTGGGAAATCTTCCGTGATACATGGCGCGAAGAAACTCGGCGGGCTTTTGGTGAAGAAAGCCACGGTTGCTATATCAAACACCTGAAGGGCTGGCGGTCGAATCCTGTGTCCACTATTAAGCACGCTCTTAACCACCTTCTAAAATACATCTCAAAGTGCCCGTATGAAACTGTGCAACGCATGGCGGAGTTGGAACTGGCGTTTGACCGCACGCGGCGAGTTCATGCAGGCGGGCTGTGGCATGGCCTGAAAGAGCCGGAGCATGGGCATCGCGGATCGGGTTATTGCCCGGTCTGTAAAAAAGAGGGTCGAGAATCGGCGCTGTTTCTTCATAGGCGTTTGCTGCCGACGGGCGGCGAGATACCCGAATACTGGCCCGTCAAGGCACTTGAAGCTGATGGGTACCGCGATCTTGAGGAAGTGCGCCGGGAGCTTGGTCTTAAGTCCTACGATTCGGGGGGTCCGTAATGAAGCCAGAAGAGGAAAGAGAAATAGGCTATGCCAATGGCTGGCGGTACGTGATCCGCTGTTCCGCCGAGGGGGAGCTATTTTCGGTTTTGCGGGAAAGTATGAAGCTCTCGGATCACGGCCATTGTTTGGAATTTATCCGGGGGTGTTATTCCGAGAAAGAAGCCCGCAAGGTAACTTCTTGGCACATGAACCGCTGCGCCGACGGGACAGAACCGGCTCCGATAGCCCGTACCCTGTTCCCGGAGCGGATCGTGCCTCAGTTTTTGAGGATCGCGGGTGCTCCTATAGTAAATAACCGTTGCAAGGTGACGTATGGAAAGTGAATCGAAGCGCACAGAAGTTCTGTTTCCGTTCGGTGGATGGAGATTCGAGGTCGAAGAGCGGACTTATTGTGGTAGCACGGAATTTTGGGCTTGGCGTATTGGCATCTTTGAGAATCAACGCAAGGCTCCGCTTTTGATTGCAGCCTGTGGAACTTTTGAAGAAGCTGAATCGGCGGCGGCGAAAGTCCACGAGCGAATTGGAGCGGGAATATGACTTTGATTACCGCGGCGAATTCGGGCGGTGCTTATGGGCGCTGTGACGCCAAGTGCCACGATGCCACGGAGCCGGAATGTCACTGCATCTGCGGCGGGTGCTTTCACGGCAAAGGTTCCGGCTCGTCGGCGCTGCCCGAAGCAATCGAAGTACGTGAGCGGGAAATCATGGCGGCGCTTCGGGCTGAAGGGCTGCGCGTGTTCATTCCTGGCGAAATCGCCCAAGGCAGCCTGTTTTGAAAATGCAATGGTGAGGCAATGGAAGAGAAACTCTTAACTCCCGTGGAAGTCTCAGCCTTGATCGGGATTCCTGTGGCGACTCTCGCACAGTGGCGTTATCGCAAGTGTGCTCTTCCCTACTTGCGAATCGGACGCCTAGTGCGTTACAGTCGAACCGATGTTGAATCCTTTTTGCAGCGTTCAAAGGTTGAAGTGCGCGGACAACTCACACCAAAGAGAGGTGAGCATGTCCGTCTATCGTGACCATCGGGGAAATTTCGTTATGGACTTCTGGTGGAATGGACATCGAGTGAAAGAGTCCACCCGCCAAAAGAATCGTGCCATAGCCCGCCAGATGGAAGCGGCTCGCAAAACCGATCTTGCCCGCGGTGAAGTTGGCTTGAAGCGGCGTCCATGCCCGGAGTTCCGCAACTTTGTCGAGTCGGAATTCTTGCCCTGGTTTGAGGCAATGCATCAAGACCATCTCCGCACCTATCGGCGGCATCGGGTTGCGATTGTACCCTTGCTCGATTTTTTCTCAGGCCGAACGGTGAATGAAATTGACCAGGGGATGATCGAGAAATACAAGATGCAGCGGATTCAAAAGAAAAGCTCTGTGACTGGCCGTAAGCTCCGGCCCGCCACAGTGAATCGAGAGTTGGCCGCATTGCGAGCCGTCTTTAACCTAGCTCTAAAGCATAGCTTGATCAAGTCGAATCCGGTTCGGGGGCTTCGCTTTTTCCGAGAGGATAACGAACAAACCCGCGTCGTTTCCTATGAGGAAGAGGCGAAGTACCTTGCGGCGGCTGAGACGCGACTGAGGGGAGTGGCTGTGCTGATTTTTAACACAGGGATGCGGCCCGAGGAAGTTTACCGGCTTCATCGGGAAGATGTGCATCTCGCAGAAGGTTATATTCACGTTCCCTTCGGCAAGACTCGCGCTGCCCGCCGAAATATTCCGCTTAATCGGGACGCGCGTACCTTGCTGGCTTCTCGGCTTGAGAAGTTGGGGACGGGAACTTTTGTTTTCCCCAGCAAGCATGATTGGTCAAGACCGATGGGACAGATTGCGAATACCCATGCGCGGACAGTAAAGCGCGTGGGCTTGCCCTGGTTCCGGCTCTATGATCTGCGGCATACATTTGCGACCAGGGCAGTGCAATCAGGGATGGACTTGCCGACTCTGGCGAAAATTCTCGGACACGCCAAGCTCAACATGATACTTCGCTATGCGCATCCGACACCTGAGCACCAGCGGCTTGCTATCTCCAAAATGGAGCAATATCTCATTGAAAATCGGCTCCAGTCCCACGAAAAGTCCCACGAATCGGGGGCTTGGTTGCAGTAGGTAACTCATGGTGATGCAAAGGATTAGCGGGAAATGTTCGGAAGGCTGCAAAACCTTTATGCGGGAGTTCGATTCTCCCCCGCGCCTCCACGTTTCTCCTTACGAATCATTGATTTCCAGCGTCGTTCTTGTTATTGGAATCAGCCGAGTTGGGAACATTTGGGAACAAAACGCGCTCTAGCGCCTCGACTGCGCGGCGATGGGTCTCAGGAATCGTGTGCGTGTAGAGATTGAGCGTGGTTTGTACGGTAGCGTGCCCCAGTTGCTGCTGCGCGATCTTGGCTGGTACGCCGAGGTCGTGCAGGATCGACGCATGGACGTGTCGCAACTGGTGCCATGTCACCCGGCCAATGCCAGCAGCTTTGGCAGCAGGCTGGAGCACCCGTTCTGTAAGACTGAAGTCGCGATACGGCCCACCGTGAGGACCCGAAAATACCAAGTCATCAGGGTTCTTACAAGCCGACCGCTGAAGATGAGTTTCCAGCAGCCAGCGAGCCACCGGCCCGACAGGAACGGTGCGGATGCTCCGCTCGCTCTTAGGTCGTTGGAACTGGCCTTGGAAAACGGACTCGCAGACGCGAACCGTCCCCACGGAAAGATCCACCGCCCGCCAGTGCAACGCCAGCAATTCTCCGGTCCGAAAACCGGTCAGGGCTGTCAGTGCCACCATAGTCCTGAAGGGTTCTCGGAGACGGTCGAGCAGTAGAGTAAATGCTTCCGCCGTGAGAATTTTGGGTTCCTTTTGGGGAGCCTGCGGCGGGAACTTCACTCCGCGTGCAGGATTCACGGCGAGATAACCGTACTCGACCGCCGAGTCGAGAATGCTGGACAACGTAATCCAGCAGTTGCGCACCGTCTGCCAAGCCAGCCCTTGGCGGAACTTCTCGGCAACGAACTGCTGGATATCTAACTTCGATACATCGCAAAGGCGCCACTCACCCCAATATGGCTGCAAATGGCGCCTGAGAACGACCCGGTAGCCGCGCTGAGTCGAGAGCTTCAGTGTCGGCAGAATGAGATTGGTCCACTCGCTCTCGATGTAGTCGCACATCAAGACCGTTGATTGCGGCCGGTACAAACCTCGGTTAAGCAGTCGCAGCCGATCCGCAAGCAAGGTTTGGGCCTGACGGCGAGTTGAGATCTCGCTCACCAGTCCCAGTACTACCGAACGCTGTATTCGGCCCCGACTGCCGTCAGGTTTGATCACGTCCTCCCTCCAACGAGCTACCCAGACTTTCCTGCGCTTGCCACGTTTGAAGATGCATCCTGTTTGATACCTACGACGAGCCACTTGATTCTCCTTTCTTCCTGTGGCTCGCCTTGCCTTTGTCCTCCTTAGCGTATCCTGGCTGTTCATCGGATTCAACGGTGTCGATGGTTTTTCAAACGGATGGCTTCGAGATGGTCAAGGATGTCCTTCCTGAAAAACCGCAAGTACTTACCGACCTTGATGGCGGGGAGAGGTCCATCGCACCCCTGGCGGGTGTGCTCGTACACCCACGAGACCGGCACTTTGAGAAGGGCCGCCACTTCCTGGACGGTGAGCAGCGTCTCGGCCTCGCGAGATTCCTGTGGCGTGCCGCCCCCGGCAAAGGATTGACTTCCCGTCGAAACATCGAATTGCATGGTTCCACTCCACTCGCTTGATTTTGAACTGGCCGCCCACCCGCCGGAGCGCGATCGCCCCGACGGAACCTTGTCAAACCGGAAGGTCAGGAATCCTCCGGCTTATCAACGGAAAATTGGATTGAACCGTCTACCAGGGAGCTAAGCTGCCGGATTGCATCTGCCTCGGTTTGGTACTCGCGCGCGCTTCGCGGAACCTTGAGCACTTTCGTGCCATCCAGGATTTCCACCTGGGAAGGATCAAGCTCCAACACGATCCGTCCGTTCGGCCCGTACCACTCGATGTACGGATAGGGCGCGTAGCAGAAGATAGGTTCTCCCTTATCGTCAAGGCCCAGCGGCAGACCTGCGGTGAGGTCGCCGACTTGACCTTGCTGGACAGGTGAGAAGCCTTCCATGTACGTTCCTTCCCGTTCCAAGTGTTCGTTCCGCTCGGAAGGATGCGGGTTTGAGAGCCTGATGACCTTTCCCTGGATGTCCCGGTGGAAGTCACCCGAGAGTTCAAGGACCACGCGGAGCGGTTGCTTCCCTCTCCGATGGAAACGCATCCAACCTTTTACGCTGCCTGGCATCCGATTATCCAACTCCCCTTCGATAAAGTTCTCGTACGGTCTCCAAGCCATTTATGGATTGAAGTAAGTTTATTACCGGGCCGTGCACCCGGCGGGTGAGCGATAACAAATTCAAGGGGAAGCCTCTGTCTTTCCGCCGCCGTGAAGGCCGTTTGCGTGACGGCGACGTGCACGGTGGACAGATCGGCCTTTGGCCTCCCCCTCCGTCCCCGCTCCCCGGAAGAGAAACCGCAAACCTCGCATGAGAGGTTCAGCTCCCGCTTCCGAGGAGTGGGACAAACTTCAGTTCAAACCTGCGGCGAAGGTGTCCTGGCTTCGTCCCCGAGCCTCGCTTCTCCCGCTTCCTTCGCAACAGGACGGCGCTTCTTCTTCGGTTCTCCCGAGTGTGCGCTCCCCGCGAGACGCCCCCGCATCTTCTCCTTCACGATGTTGAAGAGCAACTCGGCTTTCTCGATCGGGGCTTCTTCGAAAAAACGGAGGACTTCCACTTCCTCCGGTACGTATGCTTTTGACA